>ERZ1699243.125-NODE-126-length-9674-cov-2.665340_pt1 | contig 9674 bp, 9 predicted proteins | sample MGYA00581516_ERZ1699243 | MGnify/ENA primary metagenome ERZ1699243 (study PRJEB42319, sample SAMD00040310) | human oral metagenome | material: saliva | host: Homo sapiens | study: EMG produced TPA metagenomics assembly of PRJDB4115 data set (Metgenomic analysis of... | reverse complement strand
ACTCACAAGGGTGGGGGAGAGGTCCTTGAACCTTGCCTCGCTGACCAGCTCCTCGTCGTAGCGGGGCTGACTGCGGCTCTCTAGGAGGCGGTCAATCTCGTACTTGGTGAGGCGAATATCGGCCTCACCGACGCGCTGGTAGGAGCCGTTATACATGCCGTGTGCTTCGATGTAGTAGGGCTTCTGCGTCGGGTCGCCGGGGAGCACATCGATGCGCACGATACGGTGCTGCTCGTCTGTCGCCTCAATCTGAATATCTACCGGGGGTCGAGGCGTGATCTTGGAACGGATTGCCTCAACGGATGCGTCGTGGACTGCCTGTGCGTTGAAACCTTCAACTGGCTGTAGACCTTCTGCCGGGTCGGTGAGGCGGTTGGTGAGGCCAAGAAGAATGGTGCCGCCGTCGCCGTTGGCGAAGGCACTAACGGTTTCAAGAACGGACTTGGGGAACCCGCCAGCAGCAGCTTTGACTTCTACTCGCCCGTTTTCAGCCTGGCTACGGCGTAGGTTTTCGATGAGTTCGGCGGTGTTTGTTTCCATGCATGCTCCCGATGGCTACTTCTTGGTGAACGTCATAGCAACGTCATAACAGCATCATAACAATTTCTGCGATGATGTTGTTATGATCCTGCGATGAAGTTGATATGATTCGCTGTCTTCATCATTCTTAGAATCTTAAAAACCCCGAAATTGCAGGCTAAAACTGGGCATTCCTGTCGGTCTCATTGACCGCGCATCATATCAGCCGTCATAACAACTTCTGTTATGACGACTGATATGATGCCCCGTCATAATCCGCAATAAACGACATATAGGTACCCGCACTTGGTGCACCCCGCCGCCGGTGGCACAGTATAAAGTCGAGCCACTATCGACTCCCCGCACACAGGCGGGCAGATACACCAGGAGCAAACCAATGGCTGAACACACTTTCGGCTTCCGCACCCGCGCACTACACGCGGGCGGCACCCCCGACGCTGAACACGGTGCCCGCGCGGTCCCTATCTACCAGACTTCCTCCTTCGTCTTCAAAGACGCTGACGACGCCGCGAACCTCTTCTCCCTGCAGAAGTACGGCAACATCTACTCGCGCCTGTCCAACCCGACCGTCGCCGCGCTGGAGGAGCGCATCGCCTCCCTCGAAGGCGGCATCGGTGCGGTAGCGACCGCCTCCGGCATGGCTGCCGAGTTCATCACCTTCGCGGCTCTGTGCCAGCAGGGCGACCACATTGTGGCTTCTTCGCAGCTGTACGGCGGCACCGTCACCCAGCTGGACGTGTCCCTGCGCCGCTTCGGCATTGAAACCACCTTCGTGCCCGGCACCGACCCCGCCGACTACAAGGCGGCACTGACCGAGAACACCAAGGCGATCTACACCGAGATCGTGGCGAACCCCTCCGGTGAGGTTGCCGACCTGGAAGGCCTCGCAGAGGTCGCCCACGAGGCGGGCATCCCCCTGGTCGTGTACGCAACCCTGTCCACCCCCTACCTGAGCCGCCCCATCGAGCACGGCGCGGACATCGTCATTCACTCGGTCACCAAGTTCCTGGGCGGTCACGGCACCACCCTCGGCGGTATCGTCGTCGAGTCCGGTCGTTTCAACTGGGGTAACGGCAACTTCCCGTCCATGACCGAGCCGGTTCCCTCCTACAACGGCGTGTCCTGGTGGGGTAACTTCGGTGAGTTCGGTTTCCTGACTAAGCTGCGTTCTGAGCAGCTGCGTGACTTCGGCCCGTCGCTGAGCCCGCAGTCCGCGTTCAACCTGCTGCAGGGTGTTGAGACCCTGCCGCAGCGCATGGACGCGCACCTGGCGAACGCTAAGCAGGTTGTCGCATGGCTGGTTGAGGATCAGCGTATCGCCTACGTGAACTACGCCGGTCTGGAAGACCACCCGCACCACGAGCGTGCGAAGAAGCTGCTGCCGCTGGGTGTCGGTTCCGTGTTCTCCTTCGGTGTGAAGGCGACCGAGAAGGCTTCCGGCCGCCTGGTCGGCGGCGAGTTCATCGGTGCCCTGCAGCTGGCAAGCCACCTGGCGAACATTGGTGACGCCCGCACCCTGGTGCTGCACCCGGGTTCGACCACGCACCAGCAGTTGACCGCTGAGCAGCTGGCTGCTGGCGGTGTCGGTGAGGACCTGATCCGCATTTCCGTGGGTCTGGAAGACGTTGAAGATATCATTTGGGACCTGGATCAGGCGCTGACCTACGCAACCGGCCTGAACCACGCCGGTGAGCGTGTGGGCGAGTCCAGCGCAGACAAGGTTGTGGAGGCTGAGGAGGCGGTTGCCGCCGCTAAGGCCGCCGAGGACGCCGCCGCCGCTGAGGCTGCTGCTGGCGCATCCTGCTCCCTGCCTACTACCACTCAGGAGGAGAAGTAATGACTGAGAAGCGTACCTGGGTGGGTCCTTCCGCCCCTGAGCGTCTGAACATTCTGCGCAACACCCGCACGATCGCGATTGTGGGTATGAGCGATAAGATTTCGCGTGCTTCGTACTTCGTGGCGACGTACCTGCAGTCGGCTTCGCCGTACAAGCTGTATTTTGTGAACCCGATTCTGGCTGCGAAGGGCAAGCTTGTGCTGGGTCAGCCGGTGTACCCGTCGCTGCAGGACCTGCCGGAGGTCCCGGATCTGGTGGAGATTTTCCGCCGTAATGAGGACCTGCCGGGCGTGGTTCAGGAGGCTGTGGATCTGGGCGCGAAGACCGTGTGGATGCAGTTGGGCTCCTGGAATGAGGAGGCTGCCGCGATTGGTGAGGCTGCGGGTCTGAACGTGGTGATGGATAAGTGCGTGAAGATTGAGCACGCGCGTTTCCACGGTGGCCTGCACCTGGCTGGTTTTAATACGGGCGTGATTTCTTCGAAGCGTCAGGTGCTGTCGAAGTAAGCAGCCTGTGCTGTATAAGCCGCTGCGGCTTGTAATTACAAAAAATCAGGCGCTCATTAGCGTTTGAACGGAAGGGGCGTACCCGGGGTGATTCCCGGGTGCGCCCCTCCTTCTTTGATGCTGACGCAGTGATATAAGCAACCATAAGATGACCAGGGAAAACACCCAGATTCCTTGAGAGCATGTAGCTCCAATGTTATTGTTGTAGTAACAGTCCCCCCTCCGCCTCTGATTCAAGCGCATCTCGAGGGGGTCCTTTTTATGTTCGGTTCTACGGCGAACCGAGTAAGGAGAGCAGTGGTTGTGCCCAAGGAATCGTGCGTATTTCTGCCTTCAATAGAGGACCAGAAGGAATACCTTGTTGCTAAGAGGTATTTTCCTCAGGGAATAACCCTGAGCGACGATGACCGAGACATGCTTGCATGCTCTAATTTCCACTACCTTCTGGGGTACTTTCGTAATTACAACAAATACAAGAGCGAAGGGCTTCTACCCGAAAACCCAGGCATCTCGGATGTTTTAGATATTGTGCGTATGGATGTGAAGGTCTCTTCCCTTCTGTACGGGTACATGAGGCAGAGCGAACAAGCGATTCGAGCTGCATGGGTGGATGTATTTTGCACTTATCGTAGTCCCCATGAGTATCTCAACCCGGATGCATATATCTGTATGGACCAGGACAGGCCAGTAGATGCCCTCATCAAAGATATGATGCGGCATATCCTGCGATACCGTGAACCGTATGTTCGCGAGCGTATTGAGGAGTGGTGGAAATCCTGCGGAAAAAGTTCCTCTAAAAACCCCTCTGAAAACTTGGATGACTGGGAAGACGTTGAGGAGCTTCGAGAGATGATGCAAAAAGAGCTTCCCCTGTGGTCTGTTGTCGATTCGTTTTCATTAGGGCTTCTCTCCCATGCCGTGGTCCAAAGTTATGCTTCAGGAACTATCCCCGAGTCCGGAGACGCTGAAAAGCTGCTGCTCTACAAAAAGACAGCAGAGCGTATGGGAGTGAACCATAAGCACTTTGAGGGCCGTCTAAAGTCTCTGACCACTCTGAGAAACCGTGTAGCTCATGGTTCTCGCCTCTGGATGATGCCGACGACTGATACCTCTGCAAAGCCCAAAATTTTTGCTAAGGACCTCCGCGAGGCGGACCCGAAAGGTATGTTGGTCAGCTTCGCTAACGTTGCTCTTTTGCAGGGAAACACCCGTCGTCAGCGGGAAGCGTGGAAAGCGATAAAAGCTTTAGTGGAGCAGGATGAAAGTTACAGTATCGGGGTGGGATCACGGAAGATTTTTAACGTGATGGCCATTCCTGCCGCTGGCCTCGCATTATGACGCTGGCGTTCTCACGGGACTGAGGGAGGGGGCGTACCCGGGGTGAGTCCCGGGTGCGCCCCTCCTTCTATGCTCGGTGTAGTGCCGGGTGTAGCGCCCGACAGGGCATCCGGCGTGTTTGGGCGAGATTGAGGGCGCAGCATCGCCCCTAGTGGAGGGCAGTTCAGCTTTAAGGTAAACCTACCCTTATGTTCTGGGGTGCTGAGCCGGTATCCTAGTGTGGAGCCCGGCGGCCGGTACTCAGCACACACGCGTACCGACCGCCGGGTTTTCCTCTCTTGCAGATTGTGACGGAATATTACGTTGAATTCTTTCCCACCGGGAATAGCTGTACGATAGCCAGCGTTGCACCCGCAGAGAGGGGCACACCGCACGATGCCCCGGGTTACCGCAGGGTGACAACCCGCAACTACAAGAGCATCAACTACGACGCAAAGGAAGAACCATGTCCGCAATGATTAACCGCCGCACCGTCCTCGCAGGCTCCGCTTTCACCGGCCTGGCTGCACTGCTCGCAGCGTGCGGCTCGTCCAGCAGCAGCACCTCCGCATCCAGCACCAACAAGCTGGAAGCTATCAAGTCTGCCGGCAAGATTCGTGTGGGCCTGGAGGGCACCTACCGCCCCTTCTCCTTCCACGACTCGAACGGCACCCTGGTCGGCTTCGAGAAGGAAATCGCCGACCTGATTGCCAAGGACCTGGGCGTGACCGCCGAGTTCATCGAGACCCCCTGGGATTCGCTGATCGCTGGCGTGGACGCTGACCGCTACGACATCGTCATCAACAACGTTTCCGCAACCGACGAGCGCAAGCAGAAGTACGACTTCTCCGTGCCCTACCTGTACTCCGAGCCGAAGGTCGCCGTGAAGAAGGATTCTTCCCTGCAGAACGTGAGCGAGATTTCCGGCCACTCCTCGGCGCAGTCCGAAACCTCGAACTTCCGCAAGATGGTGGAGGCGAAGGGTGCCTCGATCGTGGTTGTTTCCGGTTTCGATGAGGCTATCGAGCAGGTCCTCTCGGGCCGTGCAGAGATGACCGCGAACGACTCCGTGTCCTTCGCTGAGTACTTCAAAGAGCACCCGGACGCTAACCTGCGCCTGCTCTCCGGTGACCTGGGCACCGGTAGCAACTCCTCCATCCTGCTGTCTAAGGGCCAGGACGCCCTGCGTAACGCTATCGACGAGTCGCTGAAGAAGCACCTGGAGAACGGTGACATCAAGGCGATTTACGAGAAGTACGTGGGCGAAGACCTCTCCCCGAAGAACTAATTAAAGGAGCTGAGTTCCGTTCATGGAACGCTACCTGAATCTTTGGGCTGAGTCCCTGCCTCAGCTGCTGGGCTCGACCCTGGCAGTGACTATTCCGCTGTCGCTGATTTCTTTCGCGCTGGCGCTGCTGGTGGGCATCATCTCCGCTGGCGCGCGCACGAGCCGCTTCGCCCCGGTGAACTGGCTGGCCTGGCTGTATATCTGGGTCTTCCGTGGCACCCCGCTGCTGGTGCAGCTGTTCATCGTCTTCTACGGCTTGCCGAAGGTCGGTATTGCCCTGGACGTGTGGAGTGCCGCGATCATCACGATGAGCCTGCACACCGGCGCGTACGTGGCGGAGACCTTCCGTTCCGCGGTGGCGGCTATTCCGCGCGGCCAGTTTGAGGCGGCGGCAACCCTGAACTTCACCCGCATGCAGACCCTGCGCCACGTGGTCATTCCGCAGGCGGTGCGTATTGCTCTGCCGAACCTGGGCCACAACTTTCTCGACCTGATTAAGGGCACTTCGCTGGTGTCGGTCATTTCAATGGTTGACCTGTTCCAGACCGGTAAGCAGATCGCGTCGCGTACTTTCGAGCCGCTGGCAATGTACTCCGAGGTCGCCATCATTTACCTGGTGATTTTCACTCTGCTGACCGCCGCGCAGTCGGCCCTGGAGAAGTACAGCAACCGTTACGTGAGGAGCAACAATGCTTAGCGTTGATTCCCTGTCGAAGAGCTTCGGCGAGACGCAGGTGCTCAAGAACATCAGCCTGGACATCCCCGACGGTGAGACCACGGTGATTCTGGGCCCCTCCGGTAGCGGCAAGTCGACTCTGCTGCGCTGTCTGAACCTGCTGGAAACCCCGCAGTCCGGCACGCTCACCATTGACGACGCGCAGGTGGACTACAGTCAGAAGCTCACCGACGCGCAGGTGCGTGATATTCGCTCCCGTTCGGCGATGGTGTTCCAGCAGTTCAACCTGTTCCCAAACTATACGGCGCTGAAGAACGTGGCGCTCGCCCCGACCCTGAACGGCACTCTGAGTGCTCAGCAGGCGCAGGAGCGTGCCCGCGAGCTGCTGGCGAAGGTGGGTCTTGCCGATAAGGTGGATTCCTACCCGGATGCCCTTTCGGGTGGTCAGCAGCAGCGTGTGGCGATTGCCCGCGCCCTGGCGCTGGAGCCCTCTTACCTGCTCTTTGATGAGCCGACGAGCGCCCTGGACCCCGAGCTGGAGGCGGAGGTCATCCGCGTGCTCATGCAGCTGGCGAAGGAGGGCCGCTCCCTGGTCATCGTGACGCACAATATGGCGTTTGCGAAGAAGGTTGCGGACCGTATCGTGTTCCTGGAGAACGGTACCCTGCGCTATAACGGTGAGCCGAACGGCTTCTTCGCCTCGGATGATGAGCGCATCCGCAAGTTCCTGACCGTGTACGACAGCACCGAGTACACGATTTAGCCGTACTGCATATAGTAAATATGGGCTGTTTTCTGCCGTCAGATAAGCATCTGACCAGCGGAAACTAGCCCATATTCTATATTCAGCATATATTGGCTTTTATTCCGAAAGCCCCTTAGAGCGGCGGTACTCCTCCAGCTGCTCAGCGTTAATAACCTCAAGCTGCTCAGTGAGCGGCTCACCGGGCGACCAGCCCTCATTAGCGACGGTGCGGTCCTCCTGCTTACCACAATTGAGGAGGCGCGGGCGAGGCACACGAAGCTCAGCCGGAGTGGTCGGCAGCTGCCAATTATTCATATGGGAGAGCACACCCAGCACCAAACACAGCAGAATGGACAGACCCATCGCCAGGTTCGGGCGGTGGAATAGGCCCGTCACGAGGGCGGTCTCGGCGGCACCCACAAACGCCACGGTAGCGTACAGAGAGTTACCACCAAAGATTGCCGGAATACGGTTGACCATGATGTCACGAATAACGCCGCCACCGACCGCGGTGGTCACACCCAGCGCGATAGCGGGCAGCCAGTGCAGACCCAGGTTCAGGGACTTAATGGTGCCGGTTGCCGCCCACGCGCCCATGCCGATGAAGTCAATGATGAGCATGGTTCGGGTCGCCCAGCGGGCACTCAAATCGATGCTGTACGCCAGAATCGAGGAGCCGATAGCGCCCACCCAGTAGCCGCCGTCGGTGAGCGCCACGGGCAGACCCGAATTCAGCAGGATGTCACGGATCATACCGCCGCCCATGCCGCAGGCGACCGCGAGCAGCAGGAAGCCCACGATGTCGAATCGGAAGGCGCGCGCCACGGCACCGCCGAGCAGGCCGTTGGCGACAACGGCGGCAATGTCGACGATGCGGAATACCTGGTCGGGGTCAAAGAACTCGTGCATGGGCTCTCCTGCGTGCGTAATGTGTGCTGTGGGGTGCCGACAAGGGGAGGAGCGCGCAACGGGGGGGGGTCGGGTGACGACGTTATCACCGCATCCGGCTCTGTCAGCCTGTGCTCGCACCTGATATGGCACCGATTCATTGTAGACCCGCCGCCGCTCCTGCTCCTATTTGAAAGGTGCTCATGACGAGCTCTGAGACGGAACCAAGAAGCTTGTGGACGCGCTAAAAGATGGGCGTAGAATGAGTGAATCTCCACCCCCAATGTTCTGTCATGATTGTTTTTGCGCTGGGTTCTTTCCAGTACGGTAACGGCATCATTTCTTCGCTACTGTTGGCGTTGAGCCCCCTGAATGCGGTGGAGTCCATGGCGGTCATGATGTTTGCCGGCACGGCGCTGTCGGCGCTCATGGTGTGGTTGCCTTCGCGTAGCCGGAACGCTCGCTAAGCTGGGACTAGACGAAATCTGCGTAAGGTGAAAGGAGCCGCTGTGGCGGTATCTCGCGACGAAGTTTTCGGGGTCCTGCAGGGAATCGTACCCCGTCTGGAGGAGGCGCTTCCCGGCTGGTCGGTGCGCCCCAACATTACGGGTACCGGCGCGGTGGGGCTCTATCTGGACGGCCCCGATCTGCCCCTGGCCGGCGTGAACGCCGAGGGTGAGCCGGTCGTTCGGCACCTGTGCGGTACGATTCAGACCGCCGACCGCGGTCTGCCGCAGGAGCTCGGGCAGGTGCGCTACCAGTACATCCTGGGCGTGAGCGTAGCGGAGCACGAGAGCGAGTACCCCGAACTGGCCGACCTGGCGAGCGTGGGGGAACCGAGCTGGGTTCCTGCGCTGAGGGCCCTGGAGGCGCTAGTGGAGTCCGAGGGTCGCGAGGCGCTGTTCATCAGCCGCGGCGGGTACGTGCCCGGCCGCCGCGCCCTGGGTAAGCGCCGTGTGGCGCTGCGGCGCGAGTTCTTCCCCGGTAAGCCCTGGCTGGGTTTGGGCACGATTGACTGGTGCGCAGGCGTGCGCTCGACCCCGGTGTATGCCGAGGATCTGGTGGCTCTGGTTGCCGCGGCGACGCGCCTGGCGAGCGGCTGGGATGCCGCCCTGCGCGCTGTCTCTGCGGACAGTTAAAAGTAGTTAAAACAGAGCGGCGCATCCGACCCGTAAAGGGGTGGATGCGCCGCTTCTGTGTAAGCTCTAACGCTTAGTGGTTTAGCCCAGTGCCTCAGCCAGCTTGAACGAGTCAAGCCGTATCAAGCCGCATGCGATATTGCCTTATCGATAGCATGCAAGGGTGATGCATCCTGCTGCCTCTACGGGGGCGTAGCCGTAGCGTTTGTAGAGCGCAACGGCGTGTTCAGTACCGACGTCGGTAGTGATGAGTCGCTGTCGAATGTCTTCTCGGTCAAAGTCCTCAATGACACGCTTTAGAAGCGCAGAACCAATGCCCTGTCGTTGGGCGTGCGGATGCACTAGGAGGTCCTGAATGTAGGCGATAGATTGTCCGTCCCCGACGGCGCGGACTAGCCCGACGAGCCGTCCCGTTCCGTCCGTGGTTGCCTCTCGTGCGGTGTAGAGATACCGCGACCCCTCCACCATCGGGACGAGACGTTCGGGTGTTTTGGTATAGGCACTCCAGCCCACAGAATCGTAAAGCTCAGTAAGTTCTTCCACGCTGGGAAGGGGGCTGGTGGAGTCCAAAATACAGTACCGCATACAGGCATTGTATAGCGCCAAATCGGGGGAATTTAGAAACTGCTGCCCAACACGTTGCTGGGCTTGAGGACATAAAGGAAGCGGCGCATCCGACCCGTAAAGGGGTGGATGCGCCGCTTCTGTGTAAGCTCTAACGCTTAGTGGGTTTAGCCC
>ERZ1699243.110-NODE-111-length-10074-cov-2.805570_pt1 | contig 10074 bp, 9 predicted proteins | sample MGYA00581516_ERZ1699243 | MGnify/ENA primary metagenome ERZ1699243 (study PRJEB42319, sample SAMD00040310) | human oral metagenome | material: saliva | host: Homo sapiens | study: EMG produced TPA metagenomics assembly of PRJDB4115 data set (Metgenomic analysis of... | reverse complement strand
AGCCTGGACACTTGGCCCCTGCGCGAAGAGCTCACCGAGCTCGTCAACAAGCTGCCCAACGCACGCCTCATCTCGTTCATCGAGGGTGAGGGCGGCGACTTCGCCGGCCGTGTCGACGTGTCCAAGCTGGACGTGCCCTCCGACGCTAACGTTTACCTCTGCGGCCCGCTGCCCTTCATGCAGGGCGTACGCTCCGCACTGGTGGAGGCAGGCGTCCCCGGCAAGAACATCAACTACGAGATCTTCGGCCCCGACCAGTGGATGCTCCACGACCAGGCTCGCGAAGCGTAAAAACCCCGTAAGCCGGCTCGTCCGCTAGGTTCCTTAAACCCGGCTAGGTTCTCCTCTTAGACAGAAGAACCTAGCCGGGTTTTTAGAACTCAAAATAAAAAGTCCCGCCCCGCAGATGAACTGCCTCCCGTTTCTTGGACACCAAAAATGAAGTCCAAGAAACAGGAGGCTTTTCATGTCTATAAATCTGGGATTGAGGCATGATCGTTTGCTTCGGGAACAGGCAGCGCAAATGTTCGAGAAGGGACGTGGCTATCGTTTGACCGCCAGCAGGCTTGGTGTGTCCGCCGCGACTGTGAGAGAGTGGCAGAAAATGTACCGCGTCATCGGGAGGAGCGGGCTTCTTGCCATGGGAATAAAGCAGGCCAGATACGACTATGAGACCAAGGTTGCCGCAGCGGCGGCCGTGGTTGATGGTGGGATGAGTAAGCCTGAAGCGATGATGCGCTTCGGTATTGCAAGCGCAACACCGTTGAAGCAGTGGTGCAGGCTGTACCGTGAAGGCGGCGCGCAAGCGCTTAAGCCTAAGCCCAAGGGCAGGCCGAAGGGGTCGGTGCGGGCGGTGCCACCAACGCGTGAGGAGGAACTTGCCGAGCGCGTGCGCAAGCTTGAGGCGCAGGTGGCGTACCTAAAAAAATCGATTGCCCTGAAGGCGCAGAAGCGCTCCCAAACCGGGACAAAGCCCTAGTGGTCGCTGAGCTTTCAGGGCGCGGTCACAAGCTGTACGATCTCCTTGAGGCGGCAGGCCTTGCCAGGTCGAGCTACTACTACGCGCTGGCTCACCCCCAGCAGCCAACCAGAGTGCAGCTACGTCCCAAGGTCGCCCAAATCTTTTCACGAACCCCCAACGGGTGCGGTCACAGACAAGTAGCTATGTGCCTGCGCGCTGAGGAAGGGGAACGCATCGCCGATAAGACGGTTTTGAAGATGATGCGCCAGATGGGGCTGCGTTGCGGTATACGCCGTGAGAGGCCCTACCACAGGTACAACTCCTACAAGGGGGATGTGGGGCAAAGTTTTGAGAACATCATCGGTCGCGACTTCACGGCGACTGCTCCTTGGCAGAAGTTGGGCACCGATGTTACCGAGTTTAAGCTTTCCTTCGGTAAGGCCTATCTCGCTCCGGTTTATGACTTTGCCAGCAAGGAGATTGTTGCCCACTCCATCTCGATGTGCCCTAATCTTGCCCAGCAGCAAGAGATGCTTCAGGTACTCATGGAGGCCAAACCCGAGGGAGCTAAGCCGATTTTGCACTCGGATATGGGGTGGCAGTATCAGCACGAGACCTACATCAGAACTCTCGCTGAGAACGGTTTGATCCAGAGCATGTCACGTAAAGGCAACTGCATCGATAACGGCGCCACTGAGCAGGTCTTTGGACACATTAAGGACGAGTTTTTTCGCGGCCAGGACTGGCAGACCTTTGAGAGTTTCAAAGTTGACCTTGATGCCTATATTACGCATTGGAATACAGTAAGACGTCAGGTAAAGCTTAAGGGCCTGACTCCGGTAGAGTACCGGGATCAGGCCCTACGGGAAGCCGTGTAAGGGTTACTATTTAATGCGTCCAAGTTTCGGGGCGCAGTTCAAGACGAATCTGCGGGGCGGGACTTTTTAGTAGCTAGCTAGTGCTTAGCCCTGGCGAACCAGAGCCAGAACCTCGTCGCGGACGCGCTCCATAGTCGCAACATCCGGTGCCTCAAGGTTCAGGCGCAGGAAAGGCTCGGTGTTCGAAGGACGCAGGTTAACCCACCAACCCTCTTCGGTGTTGGTGAAGGTGGTGCCGTCGGAGTCCTCAACAACCACGGGAGCGTTAGCGTAGTGTGCACGCACGCGGTCCACAGCGGCAGCCTTGTCTTCCAGCTCGGAGTTAATCTCACCGGAAGCAACGTACGGGGAGTACTTCGCGCTGATCTCGGAGAGGGGCTTGTCGCCGCCACCCAGAGCAGCCAGCACGTGCATTGCAGCGAGCATGCCGGTGTCTGCGTTGAAGAAGTCCTTGAAGTAGTAGTGAGCGGAGTGCTCGCCACCGAAAACGCCGTTCTCCTCAGCCATAACAGCCTTGATGAAGGAGTGGCCCACGCGGGTCTTCACTGCGCGGCCGCCCAGCTTCTCAACCAGCTCAGGAACAGCCTTCGAAGTAATCAGGTTGTAAATGATAACGGGCTCTTCGTTGCCCTCAGCCTTCGCACGAGCAATCTCGCGCTCAGCAACCAGAGCGGTCACAGCCGAAGGAGTAACGGGCTCGCCCTTCTCGTCGATGACGAAGCAGCGGTCAGCGTCGCCGTCGAATGCCAGACCAATGTCAGCACCGTGCTCAACAACAGCCTTCTGCAGGTCAACCAGGTTAGCCGGCTCCAGCGGGTTAGCCGGGTGGTTCGGGAAGGTACCGTCCAGCTCGAAGTACAGGGGAACGATTTCCAGGGGCAGGCCCGGCAGGATGGTGTCGCCCAGAACAGCGGGAGTGGTCATACCACCCATGCCGTTACCAGCGTCAACAACAACCTTCAGGGGGCGGATGGAAGACAGATCAACCAGCTTGCGCAGGTACTCTGCGTAAGGCTTGAGAATGTCCTTCTCAGAAACGGTGCCGACCTTCTCAACCGAAGGAATCTCGCCCGAATCCAGGTACTTCTGAGCCAGATCGCGAATATCGAACAGACCGGACTCGGAAGACAGCGGAACAGCGCCAGCCTTAGCCATCTTCATGCCGTTGTACTCTGCGGGGTTGTGGCTAGCGGTGAAGGTAACACCGGCAGCGTTCTCAACGCCACATGCGAAGTACAGAACGTCAGTGGAGATCAGGCCGATCTTCTCAACATTTGCACCGCGAGCGGTTGCACCCTGGGCGAATGCATCCATGAATTCGGGGGAGGAGGGGCGCATGTCGCCACCGACCAGGATGGTCTGGCCCTCCAGGCCCAGAATGTCTACGAAAGCCGCGCCAGTGGCACGAACAGTCTCTGCGGTAATGGTCTCGCCGACGATGCCACGCACGTCGTACGCTTTGAATGAGTCATGTAGATTAATAGTAGTCACGCCTTTTATTTTAGCGGTAAAGAAGTGTAATTAGCCTCTATAATGGGCAGGTAAAACCTTATAAATTCTGCTGAATGTATGGGTTTTTTATCACGTCACTTGCTTCAAACAACTCACGTCGAGAGGTATTTTCCCCCATGGGTGAGATTTTTCCCCTAAAAAACCAGATTCAGAATTATGCGTGGGGTTCCCGCGAAATTCTCGGACGCATGCGTGGCGTGCCCGTCCCCACCGAACAGCCCGAGGCTGAGGTGTGGGTTGGCGCGCATCCGGCTGCGCCCTCCCGTGCGACCGTTGACGGCACTGAGTCCCCGCTCAACTAGCTGATCCAGGCTGAGCCGTCCCGTTTCTTGCGCCCGGACCGTACCTCTGACTGGTTCCCCTTCCTCTTTAAGATCCTTGCGATTGACGCCCCCCTGTCGATTCAGGTGCACCCCACCCCCGAGCAGGCTATTGCCGGCTTCGAGGATGAGCAGGCACGCGGCATCGCGATTGATGCGCCGCACCGCAACTACAAGGACCGCTACTCCAAGCCTGAAACCGTCATCGCCCTGACCCAGATGCGCGTGCTCACCGGTGTGCGCACCTCCGAGCAGCTGGCAGAGCTTGCCGAGGCGTTCAAGGCCGACTGGCTGGCAGAGCGTGTGGAGCTCACCCCCAAGCAGCTGCTGACCGAGATTATCCGCATGCCCGAAGAGACCGCCACCGCGGCTGTTGAGCAGCTTGTCGAGGCGGCAGCGCAGCTGACCCGCTCCGACAACGCACTCATCGCTGACGCAGCTGAGCTCGTGCAGATTGTTGCTGGCAAGTACCCCGGTGACCGCGGTCTGCTCGTCGCCTTCGTCATGAACTTGGTTCACCTGGCACCGGGCGAATCTGCCTTCACCCCCGACGGTCAGGTGCACGCCTACGTCTCCGGTACCGCTATTGAGCTGATGAACCCCTCCGATAACGTGATGCGCGCGGGCCTGACCGCAAAGCACATCGACACCGAGGAGCTCATCAAGGTTCTCGGCGAAAGCCAGGACGCACCCGTTATTCAGCGCCCCACCCCCGAGAACGCGCCCGTGGGCACCTACGCCATGTGGGACGAGCGCATGAGCGTGACCCGCATCCGCGTTGAAGAGGGCAAGCCGCAGGAATACACCTTCGAGGGCATTAGCGCCGCGCTGAGCGTATCCGGCAAAATTACTATTCACGCAGCAGACGGCAACGGTACCGAAGAGTTCGTGCTGGGCGCCACCGAGTCGGTACTGCACGTGGGTGAGCCCTCCGAGGCAACCCTGAGCGGTAGCGGTGAGCTGTACATCGCTTCTTATGTTTAGGAAATAATCCTCGATAACTAAAACTTCTAGACAGTTATAACTAGCCAGTTATAAGGAGTGTCGAAAGATACTTCAAGACTGGCACATAATAAAGAATCCACGTTCTTCCCTATATCTATTCAGGTCGGGGGAGGCGTGGATTTTTTATGCCCCGAATAGGGGAGGCAGGGGATATTTTGTGCCTACCCTGCACAGTGTGTTCTGGGTAACCTATAATTGGTCTTATAAATATGCGTATACCTGTGCCTTTATGCACCTCTTCCTCAGGTACGCAGCCCCAAACAACTAGGAGAACACCGTGAAGATCATCCTCACCGTCACAGGCATCGACCACGAAGGCATCATCGCCGCCGTGACCGCAACCCTCGCCGAGCGCAAGGTCAACGTCCTCGACGTCTCCCAGACCATCATGGGCGAATTCTTCACCATGATCATGCACTGCTCCTTCGACGAAGAGCAGCAGAACCTCATCGACCTGCAGGAAGCCATGGTTGGTGTCGAGCACGAACAGAAGGTCCAGATTCGCATCCAGGCAGAATCCATCTTCAAGGCAATGCACACCATCTAAGGCTCCACTTATGCGCAACGCCAACATTCTAGAAACCATCCGAATGATCGAGGAGCAGAAGCTCGACATTCGCACCGTCACCATGGGTATCTCCCTGCTCGACTGCGCCGACTCTGACGGTGAGGTAGCCCGCCGCAAAATCTACGACAAGATCACCAGCCGCGCCGCAAACCTCGTCAGCGTCTGCGAAGGTATCGAAGCTGAGCTCGGCATCCCGATTGTCAACAAGCGCATCGCCGTCACCCCCATCGCGCTGGTGGCAGGCGCCTCCAACGATGAGGACTACGTGGAGTTCGCCCGCACCCTCGACGCAGCTGCTAAGGCAGTCGGCGTGAACTTCGTCGGTGGCTTCAGCGCTCTCGTCGACAAGGGCATGACCCCCGCCGATGAAAAGCTGATTCGCTCCATTCCGCGAGCGCTCGCAGAAACCGACGTGGTCTGCTCCTCCGTAGACATCGGATCCTCCCGCGCCGGCATCAACATGAGCGCCGTCAAACTCATGGGCGAAACCATCCGCGCCACCGCAGACCTGACCGCGGACGCACACGGCTTCGGCTGCGCCAAGCTTGTCGTCTTCGCGAACGCCGTCAGCGACAACCCCTTCATGGCGGGCGCATTCCATGGCGTGCAGGAGGCAGACACCACTATCTCCGTAGGCGTCTCCGGCCCCGGCGTGGTACACCGCGCCCTGCAGAAGGTCCGCGGCGAATCCTTCGACACCTGCGCCGAAGAAATCAAGAAGGCAGCCTTCAAGATTACCCGCGTCGGTCAGCTGGTCGGTACCCTCGCCTCCGAGCGTCTGGGCGTACCCTTCAACATTATTGACCTCTCCCTGGCACCCACCGCAGAGATTGGCGACTCGGTCGCGCACATCCTCGAAGAGATGGGTCTGGAAACCGTCGGTACCCACGGCACCGTTGCGGCACTTGCGCTGCTCAACGATGCGGTGAAGAAGGGCGGCCTCATGGCGTGCTCGAACGTCGGTGGCCTCTCCGGTTCCTTCATTCCGATCTCTGAGGACATCGGCATGATTGAATCCGCAGCCGCCGGACACATCACCCTGGACAAGCTCGAAGCGATGACTGCCATCTGCTCCGTCGGTCTGGACATGGTCGCGGTTCCCGGCGACACCCCCGCCGCAACCCTCGCCGCAATGATTGCCGACGAGGCGGCAATCGGCGTGATGAACCACAAGACCACCGCGGTTCGCGTCATCCCGGCGGTCGGCCTGGGCGTAGGCGACACGGTCGAATTTGGTGGCCTGCTCGGTCGCGCACCCGTCATGCCCACCCACACCCCCAGCGCGGAGGCGTTCATCGCCCGCTGCGGTCGTATTCCGTCGCCGGTTCACGGTTTCCGCAACTAAGTTTGATTCCGTAACTAAGCTCGAATCTGCAACTAAACTCTAGGGGCACTGAGAACCAACAGAAAAAGGGGAGGCACCGAAGATCATCTCTTCGGTGCCTCCCCTTTTTACGCTGTATGAGCTACCAAGAAGCTACTGATACACGAAACGGCTCATCAACGCCTCAAGCGCCAAACGCGCATTCGCGTTCGTCCGCAGACGACGCAGAGTCAGCTCGACCGCCTGCACATCCTCCAGCAGCTGCTGGGCGGAACGGCGGGTGCAGAACGCCTCCAGAGGCTCACGCAAATGCTCATTGACTAGCGGAGCCTGCGCCGACAGAGCCACCGTCAGCGCATCACGCAGAACCGTCTGAACCTGCGCCACGGAACGCAACAGCGTATCGGAGGAAACGCGCTTAGCGCGGCGCTTCTGTTGCTCCTCCAGACGGCGAACCTGCGCTCGCAAGGACGGAGAAACACGCTCACCCTCGCGAATACCCAGCAGTGCCAGAAGCTCCTGGCGTTCCTGCTCATCCTTGAGAGCGGAGACAGCCTGTGCGTCCTGGTTGGCAAGGTCGGTGAGCTTCTCAGCTGCGTTGAAAGCCGAAGAAATAGAACGAACATTCAGAATCAGGGAGGTAATCAACTCCCGACGAGCCATCGCCCGCTCATCGGTCGCCAAACGGTACCCCTCCTGCGCATCGCCCAGAGCCAGACGCGCCGCACGTTGCGCCAAAGGATCAGCCACACCGTGCGCCAGTAGATACTCGTGCACCTGCGCATCGGTAGGAACCGGCAACTGCACCGGACGGCACCGCGAACGAATCGTCACCAGCACATCGGTGGGGGAGGGCGCCGTCAACAACCAAATCGTATGTGGCGGCGGCTCCTCAATCGCCTTCAACAACACATTGGAGGTACGCTCCGGCATGCGCTCGGTGTCCTCGACCAGAATCACGCGCCAGCGACCTACGGTCGGGCGGTCCTGAGCCTTCATGACCAGCTCGCGCGCCTCATCAATGCTGATGTGCGTCGCCTCGGTACTAAAGTGCGTAAAATCTGCGTGCGAACCGTTCATGACGGTCACGCAGCCCTTGCACTGGCCGCAGCCGCGGTTCTGAGGGTCGGGCTGATCGCACAGCAGGGCGGCGGCGAAAACCTTTGCCGCCTCACGGTGAGGCGCACCGGTCGCACCCGTGAAAAGCCAAGCGTGCGTGGGGCGGGCGGCGGCGGCATCCGTGTGTAGTTGCTGGAGCTTATCGGCGGGAATCAGCAGGGTATCCCAGAGGCTCATGAGTCCTCCTTACCGGTGCGGACCAGCTCGCGAGCGGCAAGTAGAGGCTCAATCACCTCGAGCACGCGCGCGTGTACCTGCTCAATCGTTCCCACACCATCAATGATGCGGTGCGAACCGTTAGCGTCCTCGCGGGCGATTTGCTCGAACGCACCGTGAATGCGGGCCTTGAACGCGGCGCCTTCAGCCTCAATACGGTCGACGGTGCCGCGCTGATCCATGCGCTCCTGCTCGGCGCTCAACGGCACACTCAGCAGTAGGGTCGCGTCGGGTACCAGATCGGCGGTAGCCCAGCGGCTCAAATCGACGATGGTTTCAATACCCAGATCGCGGCCAACACCCTGGTACGCGGCGGAAGAATCAATATAGCGGTCACTGAGCACGATGGCGCCCTCAGCGAGCGCCGGGCGAATCAGCTGGGAGGCGTGAGCCGCGCGGGATGCCGCGAAAATCAGCGCCTCGGTGCGGTCGTCAATGGTACCCTGACCCGCTTCAAGGACGAGGGCACGCAGCTTTTCGCCAATCTCGGTGCCGCCGGGTTCGCGGGTGGTGATGACGCGGTATCCGCGGGTGCTGAGTGCTTCATTCAGTAGGGAGAGCTGGGTGGTTTTGCCGGCACCGTCGCCTCCTTCGACCACGATAAAAAGCCCGCGGCGACCGGTCGGGTCGGCGGGAAGATTCTGTGCATCGGGGGTGTAGCTGAGAGTATCCATCATCCTTAAGGGTACCGGGTCTCTTAGCTGCACCGGTGCGGTTTTGGTGATACCTCCGCGTGGGATTGAGCGCGTATCAAGGTAAAAAACATGTAAATCCTGCGCGCCGTCACCTGCGCGGGCGTGCGTTCTGGGCGCGGGTGTGCCAGGCTTAAAGACATGAGTGCAGATAACCACGACATGAATTACTCCGCAGAGACCTTCGTCGTCTCTGGCGGCCGCCCGGCACACGAGCATGACGCGCCGGTGAACCCTCCGATCGTTCTTTCTTCCACCTACCGCGGTGTGGACGCCGTCAATATTGAGCAGGACCGCGTGTACGCCCGCTTCTCGAACCCCACTTGGGAAGGCATGGAAGAGGTTGTGGCGAAGCTGGAGAACGCTTCCCAGCCGGGTCTGCTGTTCCCCTCCGGTATGGCTGCTGTCGCTGCTGTCATCGACCTGGTGCCGGTTGGCTCCATTGTTCTGATTCCGAAGCACGCATACATGGCGTCGGTGACCCTGTGCAAGGATTTGGAGCGCCGCGGCATCATTGAGCTCGTTCGCGTGGACATTGAAGACACCGAGAGCGTTATCGCCGCTATGGAGGATGCCGCATCCCGCACCGGCGTGACTCCCGAGAACGTGAACTACTCGGCACCGAAGGCCCTGGCATGGCTGGAGAGCCCCACCAACCCGATGCTCGAGGTCGCTGACCTGCCTGCCCTGCTGGCTACTGCCCGCCGCCTGGGCATTGTGACCGCGGTGGACAACACCTTCGCGACCCCGATTCTGCAGCGTCCCCTGGATTTGGGTGCTGACGTTGTGGTTCACTCCGCTACGAAGTTCCTGGCGGGTCACTCTGATGTTCTGCTGGGCATGACCCTCACCTCGAATGAGGAACTGTACAAGGCTATGCTGCACCACCGCATCACCAATGGCGCAATCCCCGGCCCCGTGGAGGCGTGGCTTGGTCTGCGCGGCCTGCGCACCCTGGCACTGCGCGTGGAACGTGCTGTGCAGAACGCACAGGTGCTGGCGGAGCGTCTGAGCGAGCACCCCTTCGTGACAGAGGTGCGTTACCCGGGTCTGGAGAGCGACCGCGGCCATGAGGTCGCGAAGAAGCAGATGGATGGTTTCGGTGCGATTTTGTGCGTCACTCTGGAGACCGATGCGGCTGGTGCCCGTAACGTTGTGGAGGCGTTGAAGCTGTGGACTCCGGCAACCTCTCTGGGCGGCGTGGAGTCTCTGGTGGAGCGTCGTCGTCGCCACGGTAACGAGCCGGATTCGATTCCGGAGTCTCTGCTGCGCCTGTCGGTGGGTATTGAGAACGTGGATGACCTTTACAATGACTTGGTTGAGGCCTTTAAGGTTGTCCGCTAGGCACTTTGCTAGGGTTGTCTAGAGAAGCTGCTGATTCTAAGGAATACTATGTCTCCTATTCTGTTGGTCTGGTACGTGACCACTTTTGTTGATACGCTGCTGGCTATCGCTGGTGCCGTGGTTGGTGTGCTGGCT
>ERZ1699243.102-NODE-103-length-10492-cov-2.215147_pt1 | contig 10492 bp, 8 predicted proteins | sample MGYA00581516_ERZ1699243 | MGnify/ENA primary metagenome ERZ1699243 (study PRJEB42319, sample SAMD00040310) | human oral metagenome | material: saliva | host: Homo sapiens | study: EMG produced TPA metagenomics assembly of PRJDB4115 data set (Metgenomic analysis of... | reverse complement strand
TCGTACAACGGGCTGCCGTCGCGGTAAAACGAAAGATGCGGTTTGTTCAAATGCACATCCGCGCTATTCGGATATTGAACGGCATCGACCGCGCTCAGGTTTTCTTTCAGACGGCCTTCTTGGTCAAAACGTTTGCCGTTGATGCCTTTCATCGAATATTGCGGCTCATTCGGATTGAGGACGACTTCTTCGACCTGCACTTCGCTGATGCGGCCGAGCCACGCCGCCAGTGCACCGAGTGAAACGGCCAACACCAGCGGAAAAGCGATTCCGTAACGCCATCTGATTTTCATCGTACATACTCTTTCAAAGCAGGTTCAAGCGTACCTTGCGCCTGCATAATCAAATCGCACACTTCACGCACCGCGCCTGCGCCGCCGGAACGTCGGGTTACATAATGGGCGTATTGCAAAGTAAACCAATGTGCTTCAGGGACGGCGACCGCCAATCCGCAACGCACCATCACGGGCAAATCGACAACATCGTCGCCGACAAAGGCGCACTCATGCTCCTCCACACCTGCCTGTTCGCGTAATTGGGCGTAGGCGGCACGTTTGTCGTGAATGCCTTTGAAGTAATAGTTGATACCGAGCTGCTTCACGCGGATACCGACGGAAGGCGCATCGCGGCCGGTAATAATCGCCGTTTGCACGCCGCTGGCCTGAAGCATTTTCAAACCGTGTCCGTCCAAAGTGTGGAACGATTTGATTTCTTCGCCGTTGTCGCGGATAAAAATGCGGCCGTCGGTCAAAACGCCGTCCACATCCAGTATCAGCAGTTTGATACCTAAAGCGCGTTGTTGCAGGTCGGAAGAGAGGTTTTGCATAAGGTTTCCTTATTTCAGACGGCCTATTCTAGCATAAGGCCGTCTGAAAACGTTTTTGCCATCGTTTCAGACAATTCGTGCCATCAATAAATCATGCATGTTCAGCGCGCCAATCAGCATGCCGTTTTCTTCGACCACCAGCAAACCGTTCACATGGCCGCTTTGCATGGCTTTCAAAGCTTCAGTGGCAAGGCGGTCGGCGGAGATGGTTTTTGGAGAAGCGTGCATGATGTCGTCCACTTTCAAACCGGCAAAGCTGTCGCGTTCTTGAAACAGACGACGCAAGTCACCATCGGTAAACACGCCTTTCAGACGGCCTTCGGCATCGGTTACCGCCAACATGCCCAAGCCTTTTTCACTCATGCGGATAATGGCTTCTTTCAACGGCGTACCCAACAAAACGGCAGGCAGGGCTTCGTCTTTGTGCATGATATCCGCCACACGCAGCAACAGGCGTTTGCCCAAGCTGCCGGCCGGATGGCTCAACGCGAAATCGTCGGGCGTAAACGCACGCGCCTGCAGCAATACTACCGCTAGCGCATCGCCCAACGCCATCACGGCGGTCGTACTGGAAGTCGGCGCAAGGCCGAGCGGACAAGCTTCTTTGGAAACAGCCGCGGTAATATGGATATCGGCATGGCGCGCCATGGTCGAAGTCGGATGGGCAGTGATACAAATAAGCGTGATGTTTTTGCGTTTCAACGCCGGAATAATCGCCGCAATTTCATCGCTTTCGCCTGAATTGGAAATAGCAACCACGACATCGTGGTCCACAATCATGCCCAAATCGCCGTGTGCCGCTTCGGCAGGATGGACGAAAAACGCAGGCGTGCCCGTCGAAGCCATGGTTGCCGCCATTTTACGGCCGATGTGTCCGGACTTGCCCATGCCGGTAATGACTACCCTGCCCTTGCAGTGCAACAACGCTTCCGCCGCACGGACAAAATCATGGTCCAAAGCCGCCGCGATTTCACGCAAACCTTCGGCTTCCGTATCCAATACATCGCGCGCCCAGTCGAGATAAAGTGTGTTTTCCGCCATCAAAGCCACCTTTCGTGCTTGAATTTAGGTTTGTTTTGCCCAAATTAATCGGCTGTAAACTGTTCAAATTCATCGAATCGGCGTAGCATTACCGCCACTTCACAAACAAACCTATTATGTAAAAGGAATCAGAAATGACTATTTTATCGGACGTTAAAGCATTAGGACAACAAATCTGGTTGGACAATCTCTCCCGTTCGCTGGTACAAAGCGGCGAATTGGCAGAAATGCTGAAACAAGGTGTGTGCGGCGTAACTTCCAATCCTGCCATTTTCCAAAAAGCCTTTGCCGGAGACGCGCTGTACGCCGATGAAGTAGCCGCGCTCAAACAGCAAGACCTGACCCCGAAACAACGCTACGAAACCATGGCGGTTGCCGATGTGCAAGCCGCTTGCGACGTGTGCCTTGCCGAACACGAATCCACCGGCGGCAAAACAGGCTTCGTCAGCCTCGAAGTTTCGCCTGAATTGTCCAAAAACGCCCAAGGCACGGTTGAAGAAGCGCGCCGTCTGTACGCCGCCATCGGCCGCAAAAATGTCATGATTAAAGTACCGGCAACCGACGAAGGCATCGAAGCACTCGAAACCCTCGTTTCAGACGGCATCAGTGTCAACCTGACCCTGCTTTTCTCCCGTGCTCAAACCCTCAAAGCCTATGCGGCCTACGCGCGCGGCATTGCCAAACGTTTGGAAGCAGGACACGGCGTTTCCCATATCCAAGTTGTCGCCAGCTTCTTTATTTCCCGTGTTGATGTTGCATTGGACGCCACCCTGCCCGACCACCTCAAAGGCAAAGTCGCCATCGCGCTGGCCAAAGCCGCCTATCAAGATTGGGCGCAATACTTCGGCAGCAGCGAATTTGCCGCACTTGCCGAAAAAGGTGCCAACCGCGTACAACTTTTGTGGGCATCCACCGGCGTGAAAAACCCTGCCTATCCTGACACGTTGTACGTTGACAGCCTGATTGGCGCCCATACCGTCAACACCGTTCCCGATGCCACACTCAAAGCCTTTATCGACCACGGCACCGCCAAAGCCACGTTGACCGAAGGCACGGACGAAGCCCAAGCGCAGCTTGCCGAAACCGCCAAACTCGGCATTGATGTCGAAACTTTGGCAACTCGTTTGCAGGAAGACGGTTTGAAACAATTTGAAGATGCTTTCGCCAAACTGCTTGCTCCCTTGGCTTAAGCGGATTGAACGGACGGCCGAGAAACTTAAATCATTTTGAAAAGTCTCAGGCCGTCTGAAACCCAAATTCGGGCGTGTACGGCACGCCCTTTTCTATCACGATTTGAATACCGTGCAGGCATACTGCCCCTGCCCTACAAAAACACCCTGCCATGTATATAGGACGTTTCGCCCCCAGCCCTACCGGCCTGCTTCATATCGGCTCCCTACTGACCGCCGTTGCCTCCTATGCCGACGCGCGCGTTCATCAGGGCAAATGGCTGGTCCGCATTGAAGACCTTGACCCCCCGCGCGAAATGCCCGGCGCCGCTGCCGACATTTTGCGCACGCTCGAAGCTTTCGGTTTTGAGTGGGACGGCGAAGTCGCCTATCAAAGCCGCCGTTACGACCTATATCAAGACACCCTCGACCGCCTCAAAGCAGCCGGGCTGGTGTATCCCTGCTATTGCAGCCGCAAAGACTGGCAGGCGGCGGCAACACATGGCGCAGACGGATTTGTATATAACGGCCGTTGCCGCAATCCTCAGCAAAGACCCGACACGCAAAACAAAACTCCGGCATGGCGCATTCAAGTTCCCGATCGCGTGATCGGTTTTTCAGACGGCATTGTCGGACATTACGCACAAAATCTGGCACACGATATCGGCGATTTTGTCCTGCTTCGTGCTGACGGCTATTGGGCATATCAGCTTGCCGTGGTTGCCGACGATGCCGATCAAGGAATAACGCATATTGTCCGCGGTCAGGACTTACTCGTTTCCACGCCGCGCCAAATCTATCTGCAACAATGCCTCGGCGTTCCCACACCGGCCTACGCCCACCTTCCCCTATTGACCAACAACCAAGGGCAAAAATGGTCGAAACAAACCCTTGCCCCGGCTTTGGATTTGAATCAAAAAGAACAACTCCTCCGCCAAGTCCTAACCTACCTCAACCTACCCGATGCACCTGCTGTGAACCGCCCTCAAGAATTGCTCGATTGGGCGGTGGCACACTAGCAAATGGCCAAAATCCCAAAATCATCCATTATCACGGACTGAATTAGCACGATTACAACAAAATTACTCTAGGTATTACAATATTTCATAAAATTATGTAAGTAATCTTCCGATTCATCCCAAACCATGCCCAAGAAGCGAAGAAATCATGTATATTTCAAAAATTTCCTAAAATTGTCACAAACTGATAATTTCAAGGTTGTAACAACATACGGCTGACGCGTTATTGAGGATGACAAAGCGCGGCAGATCTCCCACGATACAACAAAAAGAATACCGCTATGCCAAGTGCCATTATTGTAGAAGACGAAGTATTAGCAGCAGAACGCTTACGTGTATTATTGGAAGAGTGCAATGTCGTACTGCTCAACGTCTTTCACCACGCCATGCCAGCATTGGAGTGGCTGAGCGTCCACGAAGTCGACATCGTCTTTGCCGACATCGGCATGCCGGAAATCGACGGTCTCGAATTTGTCGAACGCATTAAGCGTACCGCCAAGCGCCAGCCGGAAATTGTATTCACCACAGCCTACGAAGAACACGCCCTGCGCGCGTTTGAGCTGGCTGCCGCAGACTATCTGCTCAAACCGATCAAAATGACTCGTCTGCAAACCGCGCTTGACCGCATCATCGAGAAAAACCGCGAAAAAGCAGACAGTTTCACTCATTTCAAAGTGTACAACCGCGAGCGTATGGTTGAAATCCCATGGCAACAGGTGCGTTATCTGATGGCGGAACACAAAACCGTCTATCTGTTTACCGGCGACGGCCACAGTTACGAATTACCGAAGACATTGGTTTATTGGGAAGAATTGCTGGGCGACAAAGTCATCCGCATCCACCGCAATGCCCTCGTCTTCCGCCACACCCTCGACAGCCTGATTCGACTGGACGATGACGAAAACGACGAATCCGCATCCACGTGGGGGGCCAAAATTCTTGATATTCCGACCCCGCTGCCCGTCAGCCGCCGACAACTGTCCACCCTGCGGAAAATCATTAAAAACAGCATCTAACAATGCGCTCCTTGACTGGCTCTTTTTAAATCAAAGGCCGTCTGAAAAAATATTTTCAGACGGCCTTTTAACTTCTCAGCCAAATGGTAGAAATTTAAAAAAAGAATAGTCCAAATCTGTCGTTTAGCTCTACCTAAACTTTCAATTTGATCAAACCTTGTTTTACTTTTAAACAAGCTTTTCTATCCACCAATCCAACATCTTTGAATTACTACTACTCAACAGAAAAGGCCGTCTGAAAAATTCAGACGGCCTCGATATTCAAGCCTTACAGATTAAAAGAACAATTCACGCCAGCTGATGCGTTTGAGTCCGCATGTACGGCCTTGTACTTCCAGGCTGACCAGTTGGTTAGACAAGAGACTGCGATCACCTTTAGTTGCAAAACATTTATTGTTTGGCACGCTCGGCGTAGCATTCAGCTCCTTATCCGTACCCGTGCCGCCGCTATCGCCATCGGCAGTGACCGGAGAATCGTCGGCTTTGCTGGAATTCATATAAGTAAAGTTGATAACACCATCAAAAGTCATACCGTTGGCGTAATAAATCTGACCATTATTTTCACGTTTGATAAACTTACGGTCCTTGCTGGAGATACGCGCATCACGCAAGCCCAAACGGCCACCGTTTTCAGCATTTACGCCCAAAATAATCGTTTTCGCCGTCGTTTGTGTGGACGTGCTGTCCGGCAAACAAACATCGGTACTGGAAGAATCAGTATGAATTGTTTTGGTTTCATACTTACGAATGGTCAGAACAGCTGTACGCAAAATCATCGTCGGTTTGACAGTCACACGTTCATTCGGATCTAAAGTCAGACTCCAGCCTTTTTTGCCTTCGCCAACCTTATTGTCGCTGACATAAATGTGTTCGCCGTAACTTTCTCTGGTTTGCTGTTCCAACTCACTGCTGTTTGCCAAAACCGCTTTTTTGGATTCATCAGTAGACACATCGTCGTAAATACCGTAAACGGCATTGATTTGGCCATTGGTATTGGTCAATTCATTCTGATAAATCTCACTACCCGTACCAAAAATGACGACATACTTGTCTTTACTGCGGCGTGATACCGCAGGCGCAGACGTAATCGGTTGATTACCCGATCCTTGGAAAATCATTTGCGCAGACCATTTGGACGGTGTTTCACCACTCAAGTCAAAGCGGAACATATTGCCGTAACGGTCGCCGGCATAGGCAATATCGACAATACCGTCAAAATCGGTGTCTACCAAAGTCGGTGTAGAAAGTCCACCTTTGCCATTGGGTGCAGAAATCTTGGCCAAGAGATTACCGGCACTAGAAACATTTTTGCCGATATCTTGCGTACCAGCTTCTTTACCTGTCATATCATAGACATATAAAGCCGTTTCATTGTCGGCACTGTTCACATCTTCAGTACGATAGCCGCTGGCCAAGAAACCCGCATAGCGCACATCAGATTTCAAATTGACCGGAGTGGTATCGCGCTTGATAGAAACACGACCAATTTGTGTCGAACCAATGGTATAACCTAGCTTATTGTCAGAGCCTTTTTTTGTTTCAAACAAAGGCACAGTCGTATTCCAACTACTACTACGATCACTGTTAGCCACTGCACCAATATTCAACGCATACGCACCGCGTCCACCCTGACCCATTGCGCCAAACATAAAGGTTTGCTTATCAGGCGTTTGACGGAGAACAAAGCCACCATTGACCATATAGCGGTGTGGCGTACCGGAGCCGTAACCATCGCGTGCAATATCTTTCAGAACTTTGCCCAAAGTTGTTGCTTGACCTTTCTCGTCCTCACGTTCCATACCTGCCGGAATATAGCTGAGTTTCAAGTCATAAGGATTGCTAGGCGTACCATTACGGAAAATATGTACCATGCCGTCATTGGCAGCGGCGACCAAAAACTCTTGACGGTTGTCGCGCTTATCGCCAACCGAAGCAACCGAACCGTCTAAAATATCGCCCAAATTACGTTCATCTTTACTTGCATCATTAGGGTCAGTCGGACGGATACGATAAGACTGGCTATAACCTTTTGCCTCTGCATCTGCTTTGATGGCTTTATCACTACGTGCTCGGCCAGTCCATTCCAGCAATGCATTTTTCCATTCCAACTTATCTTTCGCACTGCCGTCTGAAATGCCAAAATCGGCGTTTGAAGCCTCATTATCTGCAACTCTATCGATGAAATAGGTCTTACTGCCATCATTAACCAAAGTAAGACGGTTATTAAATGATGGCTGAACAAACTCAGTCGTATTGATAGGCGTACCATCGCGGTTTAATTTATAAAACCGCAACTGACTGCTCCAAGAGCCGGTATTTAAATGAACCGTTGCCGCCATATTGGGAATACCTGTACTGGTCGTTGCCGGTGCAGTAGAGGATACCCCTTCAAATTTCGTATTCTTGCTGTCATTTTCAATATTGTCGATAATGGTTTTAAAGGCCTCAAGCAACTTTTCAGGTTTTGAGGCATTGAAGTACCAGTCTGGACGGCTCGCACCTTTTTCCAGATACTTTCTCCCGTCTTCAGAGATTCCCTCACCAAAGCCCACGGTAAAAGTCTGAACCAACTGTTTGCTGTAATCTACGCCTTTGGGATCGCTTGGATCACCATCCCAGCTCTTGCCTGCAGCATCTAGATGCTCTGTTGGCAGACGCTCTGTTGGCTTACCTGCAGCATCTGGATGCTTTGTTGGCTTAATCGCAGGTTTAATATCTTTTTCTGCCAAAGTCTGGCTAAAGAAACGCATCCCGCTTTTTTCATTACCATCGTTTCTATCCCAATAAGGAACAAAAAAACCGTCTGAACGAACGCTGCATTGAAACTTTTTCTCCCCTTCAGGAGCTTTCGGATCATATTTTGGCAGATCAAAATATCCTTCAAGGCCGATTCCTGAAAATTTCTCACCTTGCCCATGTTTATCTTCATAAGCTTTTACTTCAGACGGCCCGAAATATTGATATACATCATCCGAGCTACGCTGAATAGCATGGTAATAATTTGAATAATAATATTTTCGATCATAATTGAAGTTAGTATCTGCGGATTTACGCGGGTCTTCTCCAGAAGACTGGTTACTACAACTTGAGTTCGCATCACCATCAGATACCACAACAACATAAGATTTTTGACAACGGTATTTAATATTTGGAATAACGAAATTCTTGACAACTTCATAATAACGGCGCGTTGTCGGCGTACCTTGGTAACCCAACATCTTGTCTACCTTTTTTCTGACATATTCCCAGTTTCGATCGGCAGAACCATCCGTAAAGCCTTCAGTATCCTTCATATCGCCTTTGTCATCGTCAGGGCTAGGCAATTTTGCATATGCGTAAATAGCATTATTCTTTTTCCTTGTTTCCTCATCCCATTTCCAATACCGAGGATTATTGTGTAAAGTCTGCAAGCCCCAGTTAAACTGATCTTTATACCGCTCCAAAACCTGCGTTAATGCCGATTTTGCAATATTGATTTTTCTATTCTTATCATCTACATGATATTCACCCTTAGCATCAGCCAACATACTGCCCGAGTCATCAATCAAAAACATAATATTGTGTTTGACTTTGGGTTGTCCGCTGACATCGGTTTTGTTTTGCAGGTAAAAAGGAGTTTGGGCAAATTGCTGCGTATTTGCCTGAGCGGCAATGCTGATAAGCGCTAAAGCGGAAGCGATGCTTGCATGAATGAGGCGATGGCGGCCTGAAGGAGCGTTTTGCATAATGTGTTCTTTTTTCATCGGATAATCTCAGCTAAAAATGACGTTGTTTTTATTTTTTATGGGGCTACGATTTTAGCATAAACAGCCTGTTTCATGTTTGACTCGGCTGAATTTCCCTAAGTGCGCATTTCAAATACAGCAAAAATGAAACAATCTGTCTGCTCAGTTTTCAGACGGCCTGACTGAATATTTAGTTCAACCTTATTCATCAGGCATTCCAAAAGCAAGGGACTGTACTGTAAAGATAAAACGTTTTTAAATTATCGATTATTTGCTCTACGCTTGAAATTCCTATTACTTTGACTTAAAATACACTGCTTCTACGGCATAGACCGCTATGTCTGAAAAAGCACGTTACACAGCAAAATCAAAGCTGCGGAGCGTGTTTTTTTTTAGCCGAGATTTCCGAAGGCTGTCTTTTTTGTAAACAATTTTTATTTTTCAGACGGCCTGACCCATTTTTTTCGAACCGACCATCATCAGGCAAACAGGATTCCATCATGACCACTCCGGCTCTTCTCGTTCTCGCTGACGGCAGCGTATTTCACGGCACATCAATCGGTTACGAAGGTTCGACTTCCGGCGAAGTCGTGTTCAACACTTCCATGACCGGCTATCAGGAAATCCTGACCGACCCGTCCTACTGCAAACAAATCATTACCCTCACCTACCCCCATATCGGCAACACCGGCACCAACGCCGAAGATAAAGAAAGCCGCAGCGTTTATGCCGCAGGCTTGATTATCCGCGACCTGCCGCTCTTGCACAGCAACTTCCGCGCCTCCGAAAGCCTGCACGACTATCTGGTGCGCAACAAAACCGTCGCCATCGCCGACATCGACACCCGCCGCCTGACCACCCTGTTGCGTGAAAAAGGCTCGCAAGGCGGTGCAATCTTGACCGGTGCAGATGCCACCGTTGAAAAAGCACAAGAACTGATTGCTGCATTCGGCAGCATGGTCGGCAAAGACTTAGCAAAAGAAGTTTCCTGCACAGAAACTTACGAATGGACCGAAGGCGAATGGGAATTGGGCAAAGGTTTCGTTACCCCTTCCGAACAGCCTTACCACGTCGTCGCCTACGATTTCGGCGTCAAAACCAACATCCTGCGCATGCTCGCCTCACGCGGCTGCCGCCTGACCGTCGTTCCTGCACAAACCAGCGCGGAAGAAGTATTGGCACTCAATCCTGACGGCGTATTCCTGTCCAACGGCCCCGGCGACCCCGAGCCTTGCGACTACGCCATCAAAGCCGTACAAAAACTGATGGAAAGCGGCAAACCGATTTTCGGCATTTGCTTGGGACACCAGCTCATCAGCCTCGCTATCGGCGCAAAAACCCTGAAAATGCGCTTCAGCCATCACGGTGCCAACCACCCTGTACAAGATTTGGACAGCGGCAAAGTCGTCATTACCAGCCAAAACCACGGTTTCGCCGTCGATGCCGACACTTTGCCTGCCAACGCACGCATTACCCACAAATCCTTGTTCGACAACACTTTGCAAGGCATCGAGCTGACCGACAAACCCGTGTTCTGCTTCCAAGGCCACCCCGAAGCCAGCCCAGGCCCGCAAGACGTCGGTTATCTGTTCGATAAATTCATTGACAATATCAAAGCAGCAAAACAATAAAGCTGATTTTTTCAGACGGCCACACTCAACTCAAAAACAGGCCGCATGAAAGCCAAACCTCAAAA
>ERZ1699243.97-NODE-98-length-10596-cov-2.535104_pt1 | contig 10596 bp, 11 predicted proteins | sample MGYA00581516_ERZ1699243 | MGnify/ENA primary metagenome ERZ1699243 (study PRJEB42319, sample SAMD00040310) | human oral metagenome | material: saliva | host: Homo sapiens | study: EMG produced TPA metagenomics assembly of PRJDB4115 data set (Metgenomic analysis of... | reverse complement strand
CCTAAGAACTAGCTCCGAGGGGCGCACGGTACGGCGTAGAACTGTATGCCGGGGGAGTGCCCTGTGTTGTATCTGTGTTGTATCCGTGCCGTATCTGTACTGTATTTGTGCCCGCCTCTACACCGTAACGGGAACGGTAAATCCGCCGTTACTCGTACCGTTGCGAACCCATAAACTGCCCTTTAAAACCGGGACGGAAGCGTTAAAACGAGAGTTAAATGCTCTTTAAACGCGTATTTAAACCTGTTTAACAGCCCTGCGCACACCGCAAGAGTCGGTGGCGCGGGGCTGTTTACGGCTTAAATCCGGCTTAAGCTGTTAATCTCACAACATGAATTTCACCGGTGTAATTTATCCCCGGTCACATAGAGAACAACCGTTCTTAAAATGGCGCATTAACGCCTGACTAGGGGCGTTAAAGAATTCCTTAAAAACACCTGGACTTGCAAAAACACCCATTTTTGGTAGAATGGATAGGTATGTTTGCCGTTCGAAGGCAGGCGTGCATCCGCGAATCGAGCACTTCGCTTAAACGAGACGCAATCGGCTCAGAACACCGAGATTCCGCGGATTTTTAAGGCAAAATCCGGCGTGCAGGCTTGCACGAACCCCCGTATTTACCTAGAATTTAACGCTGTTCGTAGTGGTGGAAACGCCTCTCGACACTAATAAGCTTCACCGTTTTTCCCGCGGCGGGGATCGATGCGTGGCCTCTCACCCACGTGACGATCTCAAACACTCTAGCCCGGCGAATAACCCGGTGCTTCTACATTGGTGGCGGGACGCTCACGAGTAACATCGACTGCGTACCGTCATAAAAGTCAATCAATAAAGGAGTGAAACATGGCAGCAGTCTGCCAGGTGACCGGAGCTGTTCCCGGCTTTGGACACAGCATTTCGCACTCGCATCGCCGTAACAAGCGTCGATTCGATCCGAACGTTCAGAAGAAGACCTACTGGGTTCCTTCGCTGCGTCGTAAGGTAACCCTGAACGTGTCCGCTAAGGGCATCAAGGTTATCGATGCTCGTGGCATCGATGCCGTTGTTGCAGAAATCATCGCACGCGGGGAGAAGATCTAGTAAATGGCATCCAAGGCTAAGGACCTCCGTCCTATCATCAAGCTCAAGTCCACTGCTGGCACCGGTTACACCTACGTGACCCGTAAGAACCGCCGCAACAACCCCGACCGCATGGTGCTGAAGAAGTACGACCCCGTCGTCCGCAAGCACGTTGACTTCCGAGAGGAGCGCTAAGAATGGCTAAGAAGTCCAAGATCGCTCGCAATGAGCAGCGCAAGGTCATCGTCGCTCGCTACAACGAGAAGCGTATTGCGCTGAAGAAGACCCTGATCGACGAGAACGCTACCCCCGAGGAGCGCGAAGCAGCACGCGTGGCACTGCAGAAGCTGCCCCGCAACGCTTCCCCCGTTCGCGTGCGTAACCGCGACCAGATCGACGGCCGTCCCCGCGGTACCTTCCAGAAGTTCGGTATCTCCCGCGTGCGCTTCCGCGAGATGGCACACCGTGGCGAGCTGCCCGGTATCACCAAGTCCAGCTGGTAAATCTGGTATTTTAGTTCCTAAACGGTTTTCCGTCGCAAGACGGTCACTCGCTTTAGACTCAAACCTTAAGTCTCTGGAAGGGGCACCCTAATGGCTAAGAACCGTACCGAACTCGTTGCAGAGGTTGCAGAGAAGTCTGGCAAGAGCCAGGCAACCGTGAATGCAGTCCTCGACGCAGTGTTCCAGGTTTTCGAGTCTTCCGTCTCCAAGGGCGAGAAGATCACCATCCCCGGTTGGATGGCAATCGAGCGCACCGACCGTGCAGCTCGTACCGGCCGTAACCCGCAGACCGGCGAAACTATCCAGATTCCCGCCGGTCACGGCGTGAAGCTGACCGCAGGCTCCAAGCTGAAGGCAGCAGTCGCTAAGAAGAAGTAATTCTTGAGACTTTGAATCTGATAAAAGACCCTCACCTTTACGGTGGGGGTCTTTTATTATGTTCGAATGCTTATCCCTTGGTCTAAGGCTGTACGTGGGTCTAAGGATGTACGTGGCGGGGAAGATAGCGAGGCGGGGGCTGGGGTGGTGCACGTAGTGAGGAGAGTGTGCAAGGTGGGTCTCCAGGACCCTAACCTTCAACTCGAGCTATAAAACACAGAAAATAGCCCTGTTTCATAGGGGAGGCTATGATGTGCCGTAGAAAAAATAAAGAAAATTTATACATATGAGTAGAAAGCTATGCATAAGCTGAGCGAAAAACCGCGAATATGAAACCCCGCTGGGAAAAATACTTATACATTGCCGTCCAGGCACAGCTTAAACACAGCAAACTAAAGCTCAATCTTAGACTCACACCCTAAGCTGGAATCACCGGCGAAGGAAAAGCCACACACCATACAAACGGCTCCACCCTCCCAACCGGGAAAACAACCATACAAACCCCGGACGACCGACCTTCCGGGACTCACAAGGAGAAGCCCTCATGGCACGCCATGCTCAGCGTACTTCCGCACCGCCCACCAACCACCGCCTCCGCACCGGCGCAGCCGCACTGTCCATCGCGGCAATCGCAGCACTGGGCCTGAGCGCCTGCGGTGCACAGAACACCTCCAACCCGGCACCCACCGCCACCGCAACCGCTAAGGCATCCTCCACCGCCGACGCAGCAGTCAACGCAGGCAACGGCAAGGTCACCGTCAAGGCAAGCGATGCAGCCTCCCCGAGCGCCACCGCAAGCAGCTCGCAGGGTACCGTCACCGTCACCGAAGGCGGCGTAACCGTCAGCGGTGCTGATGGCACCGGGGTCACCGCAGACGCTAGCGGCAACGCAACCGTCAATGGCGGCACCGCAGCTAACGGCTCGGCATCCAACAACTCCGGCTCCTCCGCAAAGGTCGACGAGAAGGCAGGGGAGAGCGCCGGCTCCAAGAACAACTCGAACGGTACCTCCGGTAGCGTCACCGCCAGCACCGCCAACGGCTACACCCTCATCGAAATCAAGACCGACGGCGGCTGGTCCTACCACGCCCCCAACGGCGACATCATCGAGGTACGAGCTGACGGCTCCTGGGAGCGCGTTGGCGATGGAGGCGTCGTTGAGGTTGATGCTGACGGCTCCTGGGAACAGACCGGCGAGAACGGCGTAATCGAGGTAGAAGCTAACGGCACCTGGGAACAGACCGGCGGCAAAGGCGCGGTTAAGGTACCCAGCGTCCCCCTCAAGCCCGCCGGTGCTGTCGCTAACCCCGTCAAGCCCGTCACTCCCCGCCGCTAAGAAGCTGGCTGACAAGCTGGGTGAAAACGTAGGCTATCCCACTCGCTAGAATGCGGATAAACGCCCACACGCCCGGATAATCACACCCAAACTCGATAGAATTAACGCGGTTGGTTACACCGATAATCGTTATGGAATCCCACAAGGATTCTGCGCACGACGCGAATACGTCGTCAACTAGCCGCACCATACTAACAACCACAAGGAGAAACAATGGCAATCGCCCCCGCAATGAAGAAGACCACCGCGGTTCTGTCCATCGCTTTCGCAGGCGCACTGGGCCTGAGCGCATGTGGCTCCCAGTCCTCTTCCACCACCGCCACTGCATCCGCATCCGCTTCCGCTTCGGCAACTGCATCTGCAAGCGCATCGGCTAAGGCATCCTCGGCGGCAACCACCTCTGCAGCTTCCGCTTCTGCTACAGCAGATGTGAAGGTTGACAAGGACGGCAACGTCACCGTCAAGGCTAACGACGGCGAAGGCAACTCCGCAGACGTGAAGGTCGGCGCAGACGGCAAGGCATCCGTAGACGCTAAGGACTCCGAGGGTAACTCCTCCAAGGTAGAGTCCGACGAAAAGGGCACCAAGGCTGAGTCCAAGGACTCCGAGGGCAACGCAGCATCCTCCTCCACCGTTGAGGGCGACGTTATCGTTTCCGAGGACGGCGGCTGGTCCATTCAGGGCGACGAAGGTCAGGTAGCTGTACAGGCTGACGGCTCCTGGAGCCGCCAGGACGCAAACGGCCAGGTTGCAGTCAAGGCTGACGGCTCCTGGAGCATCCAGGCTAACAGCGGCCTGCAGGCAACCGTGGACGCATCCGGTGAAGTAACCTCCATCGTTGGCGGCGAGAAGGCAGATCTGAAGGCTCCGAAGGTTCCCGCAAAGCCCGCACAGGCTAAGGTCACCCCCGTCAAGCCCGTTCAGCCCAAGAAGTAATAAGCTGACCAGTGCATAACAAACGCCCCGTGCGCATCCGAACGTGATGCGTGCGGGGCCGTTTTGCGTCTTCAAGTTGCGCTGAACTCCTAGGGAAAATAGGAAGCTTCGCATAACTGTTGTTAGGATTAGGGAGGCGCTCAGATTCTAACTCTTACTCAACTCTCACTCAACGAACAACCACACTATAGGTCTCCCCGGCATAGCACGGGGATCTACCAGAAAAGAGAACACAGTGAAGAAGTCTATTGCTGTTCTGTCCCTGAGCCTCGCCGCAACCTTCGGTCTTGCCGCCTGCAGCTCCAACGCCAAGGCACCCGCCGAAAGCCAGAGCACCTCCTCCAGCGCGTCTGCTTCTGCAACCGCAGGTAGCTCGAGCGCCTCCTCCAGCGCGTCTGCCTCGGCGAGCGCATCGGCTACCGCTTCCGCGAGCGCAGGTAGCTCGAGCGCCTCCGCTAAGGAATCCGAGAACCAGAAGAGTGGACTGTCGGGTGCATCCGCTATGCCTACGGACCCCACCGATAGCAACTACGGTCCGCAGCTATACGCGCATTACAAGGAAGCCGTCGAAGAGGCTAAGAAAGACCGCTCCGCCAAGAAGACTACGAACGCTGAAGGTAACGTGTACACTGCCTCTGACGGAAGCATCGCTGTTGTCGAAGCCAAGAACGGTAACTACATCAGCATTGAGAAAGACGGTAGCTGGGTACGTGTGACCCCTGAAGGTGAGGTTGCCGCCGTGACTGATAAGGGCGGCTGGGTTGCCGTCAAGCCTAACGGTGAAGTAATTAGCGTTGATGAGAACGGTGCGGCTTCCATTATGAACGTTAAGACCTCGGAGGTTTCGGGCGACTACCAGTCCCTGGAGCTGCCCAAGCCCCCGGCTCCTGTGGGAGACCTGCCTGCCCCGAAGAATCCCGTTAAGCCGACCAGCCTGGCTACGAACTAAACGTATCCACTACATAGCTGGTGACTAGCTAGACCCGTTCGCCCCGTGCGCATCCGAGCGTGATGCGTGCGGGGCGTTTTTGCGTCTTCAAGCCGCGCTGAGAAGACCAGTAGAGCTGAGATGACCCGTAAGCGGGGGAGGGGGCACCGCACCATCTCAGGGAGCTTTCAGGTCGCGGTGCTAGCATGGTGGCGTACACCGGGCATACCGGAGTACAGGTCAACCACACTACGCACTGCGCCGTTGCAGAGCGGCGCATACAGAAAGAGAAAATACAGTGAAGAAGTCTATTGCTGTTCTGTCCCTGACCATTGCCGGTGTCCTCGGCCTTGCAGCCTGCGGCGGCAACTCCGGCACCAACTCCAACTCCTCCGCATCGGCAAGCGCGTCCGCTTCCGCAACCGCTTCCGCAACTGCCTCGGCACCCGCAAGCACCTCCGCAGCAGCAACCAGCAAGAGCACCACCTCCGCAGCAGCTGAAACCACCAAGGCAGAAACCAAGGCCACCCAGGGTACCATCAGCACCCCCACCGACCTGCCCACCGATGCAAACGAAGCACTCAAGAAGGCTGAAGGGTCCGCCCAGCAGGCAGGCTCCGCAGGCTACACCGCCAGCAAGGAAGCCCTGAACGATTTCAAGACTGAGGCCGGTGTGAAGAAGGCGCAGACCAGCGACGGCACCGTCTACTACAACGATGAATTCGCTGCCTTCGAATCCAAGGACGGCGCTATTGTCAGCATCCAGAATAACGGTGTGTGGACCAGCATCGACGCCAACGGTACGACCATCGTCGTGAGCAATGACGGCTCCTGGATTAAGACCAACCCCAAGGAGAACCTCTACACCGTCGTCAAGGCAGACGGTACCGCCTCCGTACTGAACACCAAGACCTTTGAGCAGGCGACTGACGTCTCCACCATCGAAACCCCGAAGGCACCCGGCCGCATCGACGGCTTCAACGGCACCGCTAAGACCCCGGTCAAGCCCACCAAGATTGCTGACCTCTCCGAGGTCGCAGGCGCCAAGTAATGCAGACGCCAAATAAAAACTAGCCCCTGCCCTCTGCCCCCGGGCCGAACAGCCCGACAGAACAGGGGCACCAGCGCCCCGCACGTATCCGACCGTGATGCGTGCGGGGCGCTTTGCGTCTTCAAGCTGAGCTGGGAAGACCCGTAGAGCTGAGAAGACCAGCGCAAGTAGCGGGGGAGGGGGGGAGCACCGCACCATCTCAGGGAGCTTCCAGGCCGCGGTGCTAGCATGAGGGCATACACCGGGGAGGTACCCGAGCACAGGTCAACCACATTACGCACTGCGCCGTTGCAGAGCGGCGCATACAGAAAAGAGAAAATCAGTGAAGAAGTCTATTGCTGTTCTGTCCCTGACCATTGCCGGTGCTCTCGGCCTTGCAGCTTGCAGCGGTAATTCCGGCACCAACTCCGGCACCAACTCCTCTGCATCGGCTAGCGCGTCCGCTTCTGCAACCGCTTCCGCAACTGCCTCAGCACCCGCAAGCACCTCCGCAGCAGCAACCAGCAAGAGCACCACCTCCGCAGCCGCCGAAACCGCCAAGGCAGAGACCAAGACCACCCCGGGCACCATCAGTACCCCCAGCAGTCGGCCCAGCGACCCTGCAGGTGGCGCAAATGCTATCAGTGGTGCCACCAACAACAACCTCATGATGGATATAGTTGAAAACTTCAAGAGCCTCCCCGGTGTCAAGAGCACCAAGAATAATGATGGCGAAGTCTACTACAACGAGGAAATCGCCTACGTCGTTGCAAAGGACGGATCCATCATCGGTATTCAGAAGGACGGCACCTGGAACCAAATCGGTAACGGCAAGAACATTATCGTCTTCAAGGACGGCGGCTGGACCATGGGTGACACTAGCACCAACCTCTACACCGTCGTTAAAGCAGACGGCACCGCGTCCCAGCTGAACACCAAGACCATTCAGACCGCAACTGACGTCTCTACCATTCAGGCACCCAAGGCTCCCAGTCGAATTGATGGCTTCAACGGCATCCCGGTCGAACCCGTCAAAGCAACCAAGATTGGTGACCTCTCCGAGGTTGCAGGCGCCAAGTAAAAACTAGCCCCTGCCCCGGGCCGAACAGTCAGAACAGCCCGCCAGAATAGGGCTTACTAGCGCCCCGCACGTATCCGATAGTGATGCGTGCGGGGCGCTTTCGCATGCGGGAAACTACACGCCCGATATATAGAAAATAGGAAGCGTCAGGTATCTATTGCTAGGATAGGGAAGCGCTCAGAATCTAGCGCTTACTTAATACACGCCTCATGCGGTGCAGGTATGCACACAGAGCGTGTCTGAAAAAGGAAAATTAGTGAAGAAATTCATTGCTGTCTTGTCTTTGAGTCTTGCCGTAACGCTCAGCCTGGCTGCCTGTGATGAGGCTACGCAGACCACCACTATCTCCCATGAGAGTGCATCTGCAAGCGCTACTCCTAACGCTTCCTCCACCTCGCTGACTGCAAACGCCGCATCCCCTGAGTCGCAGGTGACCTCGAGTGATGCCCAGGCTAAGGCTGAGGAAGAGACAGCCGGCGCAGACTCAACGCAGGATGCTTCGGATGAAAAGCAGGTCGCTGAGGACGAAGAATCTAAGCCCACAGATTCCAACTCAGGTGCTGGCAACCAGAAATCCTTTAAAGAAACCATTGAAGAGGCCAAGAAGAGCCCCGCCTCAAAGAAATCTACGAATGCTGACGGCACCGTGTATACCTCATCCCTCGGCGATGAAATCGCCATTGTTGAGGCGAACAACGGCGATGACATCATTATCAAGAAGGACGGTAGTTGGGGCCGCGTCACTCCTGATGGATCAATCATCACCGTAGAAGCTGATGGCTCGTGGCATGCAATTATGGCTGGCGGGCGTCTTATCAATGTCGAGTCAGACGGTATGACCCAGATTATCGACTTTAAGAATGAGGTTAACGAGGAATCCTACACGTCCCTGGAAGTCCCGCAAACCCCCGCCCCTGTTGAGGCTCTCAACGTAACGCCGAAGGAACCTGTAAAGCCGACGAAGCGGGCCCGTATCTGGGACCCCGAACGGGCTTCTAATGCGGGTTAGGAATCGATGAATTCCAGCGTATTCGGCTGTATTCCGCGCACATTTGAACTGAGCTGATTATCTTAGACCGCCTGAATACCTCAGCGCCCCGCGCGCATCCGAACGTGATGCGTGCGGGGCGCTTTTATGCACCCACACGCCACCCTGAATATGACTTAATATGACAGGTCGTTAAGGCCCCAAGTCACAAAGCTCAACTCCCAGCGAACCACCCATCCCACGCTGGCATAATGGGGACAGCAAACCAACGCGCCCACACACGGCGCACCCAACAGGAGAGAAAACCATGAGCGAGAACACCACCCGCAACGTACGCGTGCGCGCCAGCGAACTCGAAGGCCGAGCCTGGCTCAACACCGGCGACAAAAACCTCACCCTGCAGGACCTCCGCGGCAAAATCGTTATTCTCGACTTCTGGACCCTCTGCTGCATCAACTGCCTGCACGTCCTCGACGAACTACGCCCCCTCGAAGAAGAATTCTCCGACGTACTCGTCACCGTCGGCGTACACAGCCCCAAATTCGAACACGAAGCAGACCCCGTAGCGCTCGCCGCAGCCGTCGACCGCTACCACATCACCCACCCCGTGCTCGACGACCCCGAGCTGACCACCTGGCAGGCCTACACCGCCCGCGCATGGCCCACCCTCGTCGTCGTCGACCCCGAAGGTTACATCGTCGCCCACCTCTCCGGTGAAGGCCACGTGCAGGGCCTCACCTCCCTCGTGCGCGAACTCGTCGCCGAACACGAAGCGAAGGGTACCCTGCACCGCGGCGACGGCCCTTACGTGCCCCGCCCCAAGGCAGCCGGCCCCTACGCCTTCCCCGGCAAGGCTCTCGAACTGCCCGCCGAATTCGGCCCCGCAAACCTCTTCGGCAACCGCGAGCGCACCTACCTCGTCGCCGACAGCGCGCGCCACCGCATCCTGCAGGTAGCCGCCGACCTCAACACCGTCATCAACACCTACGGCGGCGGCGACGACCCCGTGAACCACCCCGTCAAGGGCCACATCGACGGCACCGGCACCGAAGCACGCTTCAACGAACCCGCCGGCCTCGCCCTCGTACCCGAGAACCTGCGCGAGCAGCTCGGCTACGACGTGCTCGTCGCCGACACCGTCAACCACCGCCTGCGCTCCCTCAACCTGCGCACCGGCGAAGTACGCACCCTCGCAGGCAACGGCGTGCAGCGCGTCATCGACGGCGACAACGCCATCACCGGCGACCCCAACCACATCCCCGCCGGCGTACCCGCCACCGACATCGCGCTCTCCTCGCCCTGGGACGCCGTCTACTCCCGCGAAGCCGGCCAGTTCATCATCGCCATGGCAGGCACCCACCAGCTCTTCGGCTACGAACCCGTCACCGGCACCGTCAGCATCTTCGCAGGCTCCGGCGTCGAAGGCCTCGCCGACGGCCCCGCCGCCGACGCCTGGTTCGCCCAGCCCTCCGGCATCATCGAAGCACGCGACGGCAGCCTCTGGGTCGCATGCTCCGAAACCAGCGGCCTGCGCCACATCACCTTCACCGACAACGGCGTACAGGTCACCTCCGCCGTCGGCAAGGGCCTGTTCGACTTCGGCTTCGTCGACGGCGACTCCGACACCGCCCGCATGCAGCACCCCCTCGGCCTGACCGAACTGCCCGACGGATCTATCGCAGTCGCCGACACCTACAACGGCGCCATCCGCCGCTGGGACCCCGCAACCGGCACCCTCGGCACCCTCGAACGCGGCCTCGACGAACCCTCCGACCTGCTCGTCGAAGAAGTACCCGGCGAAGAACCGCGCCTCATCATCGTCGAAACCAACGCCCACCAGCTCGTACGCGCCTCCATCCCCGCGAAGGCACAGCACGTCGACGAAGGCGCCATCACCACCGCACGCCCCTCCACCAAGCTCACCGGCGGCACCCTCGAGTTCGTCTCACGATTCACCGTGCCCACCGGCCAGAAGCTCGACACCCGCTGGGGCGACCCCACCCAGCTGAAGATCTCCTCCACCCCCGAGAACTTCATCCTGGAAGGCGCCGGCACCTCCACCGGACTGACCCGCACCCTCGTACTCAACCCCGAAATCACCGAGGCAGTCCTGCACATCACCGCACGCGCCGCCGCCTGCGACGGCACCCCCGGCGGTGACATCCCCGAGCATGCAGCATGCCACCTCTACCAGCAGGACTGGGGTATTCCCGTCGTCGTGACCGGTGACGAAGCAGACGAAAGCGAACTCGTCCTGGACCTTCGCGGTATCAACTAGGGATCTATAAAAGAATCAAGGGTCAGTATTATCCTCGCTCCTACAGGGGCACCCGTCCTCGCTTCGCTCGGACACCCTG
>ERZ1699243.83-NODE-84-length-11298-cov-1.341151_pt1 | contig 11298 bp, 16 predicted proteins | sample MGYA00581516_ERZ1699243 | MGnify/ENA primary metagenome ERZ1699243 (study PRJEB42319, sample SAMD00040310) | human oral metagenome | material: saliva | host: Homo sapiens | study: EMG produced TPA metagenomics assembly of PRJDB4115 data set (Metgenomic analysis of... | reverse complement strand
GCAAAAGGCTATCTACCTAGCCCAGTTACAACAGATGCGAGACCGTTTAGCTCAGGTGTCAGATCAGGAATTTCAGCGTAGTCGAGTGGAAATCTTGTCTGGTCTGATGCGCTTGCGTCAAATCTGTGACACCCCTGCCCTCTTTATGGAGGATTATCAGGGAGCTAGTGGCAAACTGGATAGTCTCCGAGACCTGCTGGTACAGGTGGCAGACGGTGGACACCGTGTTTTGATTTTCTCTCAGTTCAAGGGAATGTTGGAGAAAATAGAACAAGAACTGCCAGACTTGGGCTTGACATCTTTTAAAATTACAGGTTCAACCCCAGCCAAGGAAAGACAAGACATGACCAAGGCCTTTAATCAAGGGGAAAGAGATGCCTTTCTGATTTCCCTCAAGGCTGGTGGTGTCGGTCTGAACCTGACAGGTGCTGATACCGTTATCTTGGTTGACCTTTGGTGGAATCCAGCGGTGGAAGCGCAAGCCATTAGCCGTGCCCATCGGATGGGGCAGGAAGAAACGGCTGAGGTCTATCGCTTGGTGACCAAGGGAACCATTGAAGAAAAAATTCAGGAACTCCAAGAACAGAAGAAACATCTGGTGTCACAAGTATTGGACGGCACAGAGTCACGTGGCAGTCTGACCCTAGCAGAAATTAGAGAAATTTTGGGAATTTCTGAAGCCAGCACTTGAAAAATCAAGACAATACGCTATAATGAAGTGTTGAAAGGAAATAGAAAATGAGAGAAGAACGATTTCCATTGGTGTCAGATGATGAGGTCATACTGACTGAGATGCCGGTTATGGACCTCTACGATGAATCTGACTTTATCAGTAATATCAAGGGAGAATACCGTGATAAAAATTATCTGGAATGGGCCCCTATTACTGAAGAGGCGCCAGTCAAACCGATTGAAAAGCCAGTAGAGAAACCTAAAAAGGCTCCTTTAGGGGTAAAAAAAGAAGGAAAGAGCTATGCGGAGGTGGCGCGTGAAGAAGCGCGTGCAGATTTGAAAAAGAAACGCTCAGCAAGCTATCTTACTAAGGACATCACTCCTACAAGACGTCATTCTAAATCAGGCCTTGTTAGACAGGGCAATCAACCGACAGCTCCTTTCCAAAAGGAAAATCCTGGTGAATTTGTCAAATATAGCCAAAAATTGACCCAGTCTCATTACATCTTGGCGGAAGAAGTCAAATCTATCTCTACCAAGAATGAAGAGGTAGCAGCACCTGCTCCAAAGAAAAACAACTATGATTTTCTGAAGAAGAGCCAAATCTACAATAAAAAGAATCAACAAAAAGAACAAGAACGTCGGGTTGCCCAAGAGTTGAATCTGACCAGAATTACAGAATAGGGGAGAAAACATGTCAAAGACATATCATTTTATCGGAATTAAGGGATCAGGGATGAGTGCCTTGGCCTTGATGTTGCACCAAATGGGGCATAAGGTTCAAGGATCAGATGTTGAAAAGTACTACTTTACTCAACGTGGTTTAGAGCAGGCAGGAATTACCATTCTTCCTTTTGATGAAAAGAATCTAGACGGTGATATGGAAATTATCGCTGGAAATGCCTTTCGTCCAGATAACAACGTCGAAATTGCCTATGCGGACCAAAATGGCATTAGCTACAAACGTTACCATGAGTTCCTAGGTAGCTTTATGCGTGACTTTGTTAGCATGGGAGTAGCAGGAGCGCATGGAAAAACTTCAACGACAGGTATGTTGTCACACGTTTTGTCTCACATCACAGACACTAGCTTCTTGATTGGGGATGGGACAGGTCGTGGTTCGGCCAATGCCAAATATTTTGTCTTTGAATCTGACGAATATGAGCGCCACTTCATGCCTTACCACCCAGAATACTCTATTATCACCAACATTGACTTTGACCATCCAGACTATTTCACAAGTCTAGAGGATGTTTTCAATGCCTTTAACGACTATGCCAAACAAATTACCAAAGGTTTGTTTATCTACGGTGAAGATGCTGAATTGCGTAAGATTACGTCTGATGCACCGATTTATTATTATGGTTTTGAAGCAGAAGGTAATGACTTTGTCGCTAGCGATCTTCTTCGTTCAACAACTGGTTCAACCTTCACAGTTCATTTCCGTGGTCAAGAATTAGGTCAATTCCACATTCCAACCTTTGGTCGTCACAATATCATGAATGCGACAGCTGTTATTGGTCTTCTTTACACAGCAGGATTTGATTTGAACTTGGTGCGTGAACACTTGAAAACATTTGCCGGTGTTAAGCGTCGTTTCACTGAGAAAATTGTCAATGATACGGTGATTATCGATGACTTTGCCCACCATCCAACAGAAATTATTGCGACCTTGGATGCGGCTCGTCAGAAATACCCAAGCAAGGAAATTGTTGCAGTCTTCCAACCGCATACTTTTACAAGAACCATTGCCTTGTTGGACGAATTTGCCCACGCTTTGAACCAAGCGGATGCTGTTTACCTAGCGCAAATTTATGGGTCAGCTCGTGAGGTGGACCATGGTGATGTTAAGGTAGAAGACCTAGCTAATAAAATCAACAAGAAACACCAAGTGATCACTGTTGAAAATGTTTCTCCACTCCTTGACCATGACAATGCTGTTTATGTCTTTATGGGAGCAGGAGACATCCAAACCTATGAATACTCATTTGAGCGTCTCTTGTCTAACTTGACAAGTAATGTTCAATAGGCTATTCACATGGAAATTCCAATTAAGATTATTCAGGCAAGTAAGTCTGATTTGCCTGAGATAGAGGCACTGCAGGCCTCGTCTTTTCCGATAGAAAAGCAGCAACCTTCCCATATCTTAGAAGAAAGTATCCGTAAGTCTGCGGATACCTTTCTTCTAGCTAGGGATGAAAATCAGCTACTGGGCTACGTTCTAGGAAGTCCTCATCCCCACAATCCGCAATGTTTAGAAATTTGTTCTTTAGTCATCAAGGCTGACCATCAGAGACAGGGCTTGGGGACACTTCTTCTTGCGGCTTTGAAAGATGCGGCAGTGGAGCTGGATTACAAAGGGATTCGTTTAAATAGTCCTGATGAGCTGCTTTCCTATTTTGAAATGAACGGTTTTATTGATGAAGAAACTTCCCTTTATGCAACTAGCCAGGGTTATAGTATGATTTGGTTTAATCCCTTTTATCTGGAGGCACAATGGAAATTAGGAAATCAAGATTAGAAGATTTGGATCGGATTGTCGAGATTGAACTAGAGAATTTCTCGGTAGAAGAAGCTATTCCTCGCTCTGTTTTTGAGGCGCATTTGCGAGAAATTCAGACCTCTTTTCTGGTTGCAGAAAAAGCAGGCAGAATCATGGGTTATATCGAAGGGCCAGTTGCCCCTCACCGCCATCTGCAAGACCAGTCTTTTACAGAAGAAATAAAAGACTATAGTCATGAGCCTGGTGGATATATCTCTGTGACATGTCTGTCTATTGCCAAGGAGGCACAGGGCCTCGGACTGGGGCAGAAATTGCTAACAACCTTGAAAGAACTTGCTCTTGAAGATGAGAGAGAAGGCATTAACCTAACCTGTCATGACTATCTTATCGCCTACTATGAAAAACACGGATTTGTCAACGAAGGCTTGTCCCAGTCAACATTTGCAGGGGAAACTTGGTATGATATGGTCTGGGAAGCTAATACTCTTCGAAAATCTCTTCAAACCACGTCAGCTCTATCTGCAACCTCAAAACAGTGTTTTGAGCTGACTTCGTCAGTCTTATCTACAACCTCAAAGCAGTGCTTTGAGCAACCTGCGGCTAGCTTCCTAGTTTGCTCTTTGATTTTCATTGAGTATGAGTTTAACGGTTGTCAATTTTCTCTGGATAAAGGTCGTGTTGGAAGAGGCGTTGTTCTGCCAAGCCTTCATACTTAGTTCCTGGCTTACCGTAGTTGTAGTAGGGGTCGATTGAGATACCACCGCGCGGAGTGAATTTTCCCCAAACCTCCAAATAGCGAGGGTCTAGCAAGTTGACCAAGTCCTTCCCGATGGTGTTGATACAGTTTTCGTGGAAATCTCCGTGATTTCGGTAGCTAAAGAGGTAGAGTTTGAGGGATTTTGACTCGACACAGAGCTTGTCAGGAATGTAGGAAATATAAATGGTCGCAAAGTCTGGCTGAGCCGTAATAGGACAAAGCGAGGTAAATTCAGGACAGTTGAATTTGATGAAATAGTCATTTTCCACATGACGATTGTCAAAGGATTCGAGGACTTCTGGTTGATAGTCGAAAATGTAGTTGGTTTCTTTGTTGCCCAGTAGGCTTAGGTTTTTCATTTCTTCTTGTTGTGACATGATTTTTTCTTTCTAATCTTAAACACCACGTTTGTTATCGTAGAGGAGGGTATGGAGTTGAGGAAGGACGCGGACATTGCCCCAGCTATCGTCAGTAGCGACTCGTTCCCAGAGTTCTTTGAGACGGTCCAGTTGGTCTTGGACAATATTGCCTGTGGCCTTGGGCTCAGGATTTCCAGCCGATAAGAAGAGGATATCTGGTTGGTAGCGTTCTTGAATGCCTTTGGCAAAGGCCAAATCGGCATCGTCAAAGACAGGGATTTTAAAGGTGACCTTGTCTGGATCAAGTTGGGAAACGATAAAGTCCAAGGTCTCAAAGTTGACTTCCATCTTGGATGAAGGAGGTTTGGGACTGAGGGTGACCTGGTCGATGTCTTTTAACCAATTTTGCCAGCGAGAACCTTGAGTCTCGACAGCAAGGGTGACACCACGTTCCTTGAGCTTTTTGACGAGTTCAGCCATGTTGGCTGCTAGGATAGCAGGATTTCCCCCAGATAGGGTTACATAGTCGTAGCTTCCCAATTTATCCAAGGCAGCAATGACCTCGTCAGCTGTCATACGAGTTGGCTTTTCAGAGCCATCCCAAGTGAAGGCAGAATCGCACCAGTCGCAGTGGTAGTCGCAACCTGCAGTGCGGACAAACATGGTTTTCTGCCCGATTGCACGGCCTTCGCCTTGAAAGGTTGGGCCAAAAATTTCCAAAACTGGTAGTTTGAGGACACGTTCCCTAGTCATCTAACCACTCCCGTCTAAACTCTGCAAAGGCAGTCGGAGTTTCATAGAGGCGAACATATTCCAAACGGAGACCGCGCTCGTCTGGCAACTCTTGGTTCATGGTTTGGAAAATCCAGTAAACCATATTTTCAGCAGTCGTGTTCATATAGGGAAGAGTTTCATTGAGATAGCGATGATCCAAGTGGGGCTCTAAGTAGTTCTTGTAGATCGCTTTGATATCTCCGAAATCGTAGGTCATGCCACGTTCATCTAAAAATCCACTGACAGCAATCTGCAGATGATAGGTGTGGCCGTGCAGGGACTTGCATTTTCCCTCATAGTGAAAGAGGTGGTGGGCAGCATCAAAGGTAAATTCTTTTGATACCAAGGTTCTGTGAGGATTGTAGACAAGAGACTCCCCAGTTTCTTGTTTGATTTCTTTGGGTGCAAAAAACATTAGGCATCTCCTTTCTGTGAGAGATAAACATCTAAACCATGTTGACGTAGGTGGCAGGCTGGACAATCTCCACAGCCACTTCCGATAATCCCGTTGTAGCAGGTTAAGGTCTTTTCACGAACATAGTCAAAGGCACCGAGTTGGTCGGCTAATTCCCAAGTTTCAGCCTTGTCCAGCCACATGAGAGGTGTTTGGATAACAAAGTCGTAATCCATGGCAAGGTTGAGGGTAACATTAAGGGATTTGACAAAGACATCTCGACAATCGGGGTAGCCTGAGAAGTCTGTCTCGCAGACACCTGTCACGATATCTTTAATGCCTCGTTGCTTAGCAAGGACTGCCGCAAAGGATAGAAAGAGGTGGTTGCGACCGTCAACAAAGGTATTGGGAACCTCTCCCTCTTTTTGCTCAATTTCCAGATCAGAGGTCAGGGCATTTTCAGTGATTTGCCCCAGCAGAGACATATCTAGGATATGATGACGAATCCCCTGTTCCTTAGCGATTTCTCTAGCAACTTGAATTTCGAGATGATGGCGTTGGCCGTAGGCAAAGGTAACGGCTTCGACCGTTTCATAGTGTTCTTTAGCCCAAAAGAGGCAGGTTGTAGAATCTTGACCGCCACTAAAGACGACCAAGGCTGATTGACGTTTCATAGTACTCCTTCCAAAATGGGAAATGTTCAGAGCACGCAAAAAGCTCCCTTGAGGGAGCTAAAAAATACCAAGTCAAGGTTTTTTTTAGCGATGGCATGTCCCAAACATCGTAATATTCTACTTACAGTCTAGCATATTTTTTGAAAAATGGCAAAGGGCAAGAAAAAAGAGACCAAAGCAAGTACTTGGTCTCTCGTTTGATTAGCTCAATTCAGCAACGATGGCCTTGATTTGTTCTGCTGTGTGAACACCAGCAACTTGTTTCACAACTTGGCCGTCTTTTTTGAAGAGAAGAGTTGGGATAGACATGATTCCAAAAGCACGAGCTGTGTTTGGATTTTCATCAACGTCCATTTTAACGATTTTCAAGACATCTTCTGAAAGTTCTTCAGACAATTTATCCAAGATTGGACCTTGCATACGACATGGACCACACCAAGTTGCCCAGAAGTCTACCAAGACCAAACCGTCTTTTGTTTCTTGTTCGAATGTTGCATCTGTAATTGCTTTTGCCATTGTATTTCTCCTTTTTTAGTTATATTGGCTTAAATCTTGTTTCATGAGATAGAAGAAGACATCTCCATAAGTCCCATGATAGTCCAAATCATGACCGTTGTAAGTTAATTTTTGGACTGGGTAGTAGTCTGCGACGCCGATAAGGCAAGCTTGTTGTGAACGATCAAAGTCTTCATAAGACTCGAAAGTCACAGTTCTTTCGTTCTTGCTGGCATCTAGATAGGTAATTTCAATCATTTTAAAAACTCCTTTGTTTAATGATGACTTTATTTTACTCCTTGTAAAAGAGAATGTCAAGAAAAATGATTGCGCACGCAACTTTTTTCTAAAATCATCTTAAATCAAGAAATCCAAACCAGTTTCCAAGCTTTCTTCGACAGCCTTCTGTAGAGAGGCCAGTGTTTTTTGCCCATCACTTGTCAGGCAGATAAAGCTAGAGCGTCTATCTTGATCACAACACATGCGACTAAGCAGACCGCAATTTTTAGCTTCCAAGCGAGCCACCATCCGAGAAACAGCGCTCGGGCTCAGATGAAGCTTATCTGGCAGGTCAATCTGGCGTAGAGATTTTTCTTGAGCCAAGTCCAGATAGTAGAGGAGGTAGAATTCTTTTAAGGTCAGACTTTGCTCGCTCTGCTGGGCAATGGTCTCTTCCAAGAGACTTTCGATTTCTTTCTGACGCCGATTGAAATCAAACCATTTTTCCAAATAGGTCATAGTATCTCCTTTCTTTTTAGAGTCATAAATAGAAGAAAGTCCATCCACGGACAGTTTCTACATCACAAGATGATTGCGCATGCAATAATTATACTACTTTTCGAGAAGGCTGGCAAGAAGGACGCTAAAATCTTTCATCCTATATCACGCCTGTTTTCACTAGTCTGTAATTGCCTGTATCCCCTTTCTTCTCAAACTTTCATCAACTCTTGTGTATTTCCTTGAAATTTTCTGAAAAAAGAGTAAACTGGTATGCAAGAAGTCTATTTCGTGGAGTTTAGGATGAAATTATATGTTCAATTAATGATTCTCTTTGTGATTTCTCTAATCGGAGAGGGGATTTCCAGTTTCTTTCATTTGCCCATCCCAGGCAGTATTATCGGTTTGATTATTCTCTTTCTAGCCCTACAATTCAAGTGGCTGAGAACCAGACATGTCAACATGGTCGGGAATTTCTTGCTAGCCAATATGACCATTCCCTTTTTGCCACCAGCAGTGGGAATCATGGAAAAGTTTGATGTGATTGCTCCCTATCTTTTGCCCATTGTTTTGATTGTCTTTTTTGCAGCAGTCATCAATATTATCCTCATAGCCTTGGTGGTTCAGTTCATCAAGAAACGATTTGAGGGAGATTATGAGAAAGGAGATGCCAAATGAGTGAATTTGTTTCCAATCCCCTATTTGGGCTGGCCCTGTCTATCTTAGCCTATCTAGTGGGAATGCTGATTTACAGACGTTTTCCCCATCCATTGACAACGCCCTTGCTTTTGTCAGCTGTTTTCATTATCATCTTTCTAAAAGTGACGGGTATTTCTTACCAAGATTACTACCAAGGTGGGGTTTATCTGAACAACTTGATTGTCCCATCGACCGTGGCTCTAGGGATTCCGCTTTATAAGAGTTTTCATCTGATGAAGCACCATGCTCGGAGTATTCTCTTTGGTAGTCTGTTAGCTGTAGTGGTCAATACATCTTTCACAGCCCTTGTGGCGAAAATATTTGGCATGGACTTTTTCCTAGCCATTTCTCTCTTTCCCAAGTCAGTAACAACCGCCATGGCAGTTGGGATTACAGAAAAATTGCAAGGTCTGACGACCGTGACCTTGGTGGTTGTAGTGGCGACTGGGATTTTAACCAGTGTCATCGGCCCAACCCTCTTGAAGTGGTTGAAAATTGACGACCCAGTAGCTGTTGGTCTTTCCCTTGGAGGAACAGGCCATGCTGTCGGAACGGGAACAGCCTTTCGATATGGCTCTGTAGCAGGAGCTATGGGTGGTTTGGCTATCGGTGTTACCGGTATTCTCTATGTCTTTGTCAGCCCTATTGTAGCCAGTTTGATATTGAGTTAAAAAGCAAGGAATTCGGGTTCCTTGCTTTTTCAAATCGTATGTTATAGACTATTACTTTTCTTTGCTTAAGTGAATGACTTGGTCATAGTGTTTTAAGTCTTCTTCTGTGTAGTGATGAATGACTTCAATGACTGTTTGAGGTAGGAAGAAGAGCAAGTCACTAATCTTTCTGCTATTTTCCGAGTCAATATCAGTAATCAAACGGGCATAGTAATAGCGTTTTCCAGCTAAGCCTAGTAGGAGGATGAGATTACCAAGTATTCCTAGAATTAATACTTTCCAAAGAAGGCCTAGTTCTTGATTGGTAAAACTAGCAACAATATTCTGAACAAGGGCTGGTGTGATAATCGCTTCAAGCCAAATAATGGCAATAGAAAAGAAATAAAGTACAAGGTGCATCTTACTAACAAATCTTCTCAGCATAAAGAGTTGGCCTCCTTATCGATATACATGTAATTAGTTTTAAAGTCATTATACTCCTTTTTATTAAATACTTCATATAAAAATGTAAATTTTTGGGGGATATACAATTAAATGAAAATATCGTACTGACACAGATTAAAACAAAAAGCGAACAAAACAAAATTCGTTGTTTCGATTCGCTTTTTGTATTATTATCTAGATTTTTCTTGTAGTTCTGATAACATTTAGTCTGGGCAGGTACACTAATAACCGATGGAATAAAATGTATACTTTAGATTATTTCCAAGCGCCACTGGCATCTACATAGTAACCATCAGGTGTGTAGGTATTGTGAAGCATCTTACCTGATGAAGCGAGGTAGTACCAAGATCCACTATCTTTTACCCAGCCTGTTGCCATAGAACCTGAGTTGTTTAGATAATACCAAGATCCACTATCTTTGATCCAACCTGTCGCCATAGAACCTGAGTCTTTTAGGTAATACCAAGAGTGATTATCATATAGCCAGTCACTAGCAATCATAGCTCCTGATGATTTAAAGGCATACCAGTTGCCACCTTGATAGAGCCAAGTTTGATTGAACATGACTCCTTTATCATTCATAAAGTACCAGTTTCCATTGTCCTTAACCCAAGCATTCTGTACTAATTGACCTTGTTTTTGATAGTACCACTTTTCACTGTAATCCTTTTTTAGCCAGCTTTCTGCTTTTACAATCGGATAAAGTATTTTGAAGGCTCCTGCCCCCCTGTAGGAATGACTGATAACTCCTGGTTTTTGAAGTTTCAATTCTTCATAGTCGTCTGCCCAAGCAAAGACTTTTTGACCATTGACAGTCTCTGGTAAGGTAGCAGTGTAAGTCTTGGTTTGATAGTCCCATTTTGCATCAAGGTAGGTGTATTGATCATTAGATTCTTTAATATGGTAGTAGCCTCTCTTTCCACCGTCATGATATACATCATCAACCACTTTAGTGGACCAGGTCTTCACCTCATTTCCGCTCTTGGCCTCTACCTTGATATCTCCTCTATAGCCATATGGAACATAGAAATTCAGGTAACGTCCTTCTTCACCGATATTGGATCTATCCACTTCTTGAGCTAGGAAATTGACAGTCTGGTCTTGACCATCTAAAGTAACTTTCCACTCGATTTTCTCAGTTGTTGGCAAATCCAAGGCTTTGATATCTATGTCATGGCCATTGTTAAATCGAAGAATTTTACCATCTTGATATTGAACACCACCCTTAATACGCCATACCTCTTGTAGCTCAAAAGCTTTGGCAGATTGAGGAAGTGCAAACATAGCTAAACCTGCTAATGACAAACTAAATAGTATAATTTTTTTCATGAGGTTTCCTCCTGTTTTTTTATCTATGTTAATTATATCACTATGTTATCTTTTTGACAAAAGATATCTAAATTATTTTTTAAAAAACAGCGATAGGATACTTCCAAAATTTATCCTTTGTCCTATTTCTAGATTCAAAAAAACAAGGAATCATTTCCTTGCTTTTTGCTTTATTCTTCCTCTTCTTCAGAGTCTTCGTCGTCTTCTTCATTAAGATCGACTTCTTCATCTAGATCATCTGGGGCGATTTCATTGATTTCAGCATCGTAGGCTTCCACTTCATTCTTCTCATCATCTGGAATTTCATCATCATAAGAAAGAGCTGGATCTTCTTCGTATGCATCCTCATCTTCTGGATCATCTGCACTGTAATCAATGGCATCTGCATCACCATCCATAAAGGCATTGACACGTTTCTTCTTAGCCTTAGGTACTACTTCTTCGTCATCGCTTTCTTCAAGGGCAATGATTTCCTCATCAATTTCGTCCACTCCATACCAAGAACGCAGTCCCCATTTGTTATCTCCAAGAGAGATGAAGCTTCCGTCAAAGTTTAACTCTGTATAGAACAAAGGTAGAGCTTCACGAATATCGCTATTAGAGGTACCCAAATAGTTTTGGATTTCATTGACTAAATCGCTAAAATGCATCTCGTGATCGCGACCACGAAGTTCCAAGATGGCACGAGCCACCTCAATCATAGATAGTTCACTTTTTTCTTGCCCAGCAAATACTTCTAATTCCAAAGCGTTTCTCCTCTTTTTTTACTACTAAGGCCAGAGTATATAAACTCTGGTCTCATTTTATCAC
>ERZ1699243.79-NODE-79-length-11695-cov-2.764263_pt1 | contig 11695 bp, 10 predicted proteins | sample MGYA00581516_ERZ1699243 | MGnify/ENA primary metagenome ERZ1699243 (study PRJEB42319, sample SAMD00040310) | human oral metagenome | material: saliva | host: Homo sapiens | study: EMG produced TPA metagenomics assembly of PRJDB4115 data set (Metgenomic analysis of... | reverse complement strand
ATGTCCATCGTCTGGGTTGCCTACTGGCTTGGCGGCGGTTGGACGCTGTTGGTGATGGCTCTCAGCTTTATCAGCGGTATCTTTATGCTGCGCCATACCGGCATTTCCGGCCTTTTGCTCGCAGGCGCAGCCGTCCGCAGCGGACAAAACATTTCCCTCTATCAGATGCTGTGGCCGATTCGCTATACTGCCGCCGCGGTTTTCCTGCTCAGCCCCGGCTTTATTTCAACCGCCGTTGCCCTGCTCTTGCTGATTCCGTTTAAAGGCAATGCGGCCGTTTCTTCTACGCAGTCTTTCCAAAGCCGTCAGACTTACAGTTCCGCCAAAGATGATGAAGATATTATCGAGGGCGAATATACGGTTACGCGCACCGGCAAAGCCGACAAACCGCAAGACTATATCGAACACAAACCCGATTGACGACTTCCTTCATAACAGGCCGTCTGAAATAAGAATACCTCAAAAGTGTTTCATATTTCAGACGGCCTTAGTCATTTCCGGGCTTTGAAAATGTAAATATCGGTTTGTAATTCGGTTATTCTGCATAAATCATTTAAAATAAGCAGTTATTTTGATTCTAAAAACGACACGGTATCCAATGAACGTTCAACGTCTTTTCCCTCTCTCCCTCAGCTTAATTACCGCTGCTGTTTTATCGGCGTGCGCCACCCAAAACACACCGACTGCTTCTAAAACCGAAACCGTCGTTCAGCCTAAATCCACTTCTATTCCTTCACGCCGCGCCGACAGCGAATCCAAAGTCCTGTCCGATTACAGCCAATACCAAAGCGCCATCGATGCCGCCAAACGCGGCGACGATGCTTGGGTACAACAATTTTTATCCCAAGCCAGCGACAGCGCAATGGCTGAAAACGTCCGCAACGAATGGCTGAAAACCTTGGGCGCGCGCGGCCAATGGGATTTGTTCCGTCAAGAATTCAGTAAATTGAACGCCGCCGGCATCGCACAAGAAGTGCAATGTTATGCCGATTTGAGAAGCGGCAATTACAGCAAAGCCGCCGAGCTGGTTCGCGTGACTAGCAAACTGCCTGCCGGCTGTACCCGCTTGGTTGAAAGCGCGGCAGCTTCAGGCCGTCTGAACACCAACGACGCATGGCGTCGCGTGCGCGGCTTGTTGAGCAACAGCCAAACCACAGATGCACGCAACCTCGCCGCCGCATTGGGCAGCCCGTTTGAAGGTGGAGCGCAAGGTGCGACCGAATACAGCCTGTTGAGCGTGATCGGCAAAGATGCACGCAAATCCGCTTCTGCCGCCGCCACCCTATCCGACATGGAATCCGGCCTCAGCCGCGAACAACGCAGCTTCGCATGGGGCGTATTGGGCCACTACCATGCACAAAGCCAAAACATGCCGACTGCTTTGAGCTACTACGGCCGCGTTTCCGACCGCAAACAACTGACCGACGAACAATTGGAATGGTACGCACGCGCCGCTTTGCGCCTGCAACGTTGGGACGAATTGGCAAGCGTGATTCAGCATATGCCTGAAAAACTGCAAAAAGACCCGACATGGCAATATTGGCTGGGCCGCAGCTTCGCTGCACAAGGCAAAAGCAGCCAAGCCAAAGAAATGTACGAAAAAGCCGCCGCTTCCGGCCGCAATTTCTACGCCGTAATGGCAGGTGAAGAATTGGGCCGCCGCATCAATACGCGCAACAACGTTTCCGATGCCGATGCCAGAGACGTCCGCCGCATGAGCGAAGACGGCGCCATCAAACGCGCATTGGTTCTGTTTAAAAACAGCCAAAGCAACGGCGACTCCAAAATGCGCCGTCAGGCACAGGCAGAATGGCGTTTTGCCACCCGCGACTTCAATGAAGACAACCTGCTGACTGCCGCACAAGTCGCTTTTGACAACCAGTTCTACGACATGGCAATCAACAGCGCAGACCGTACCGACCACAAACTCAACTACAAACTGCGCTATCTCTCTCCGTTTAAAGACCTGACCGTCCGCTATGCCGCACAGGCTGGTGTTGACCCGGCATGGGTTTACGGTTTGATTCGCCAAGAGAGCCGCTTTGTCATGGGCGCGCAATCCAGCGTCGGCGCACAAGGCCTGATGCAGGTCATGCCTGCAACCGCCCGCGAAATCGCCGGTAAAATCGGCATGAGCAGCAGCGAACTCTACACCATGGACGGCAACATCCGCATGGGTACTTGGTACATGGCAGATGCCAAACGCCGCCTGCAAAATAACGAAGTAATGGCCACCGCAGGCTACAATGCCGGCCCCGGCCGCGCCCGCAACTGGCAGGCTTCTTCGCCTTTGGAAGGCGCAATCTATGCCGAGACCATCCCATTCACCGAAACCCGCGACTACGTGAAAAAAGTCATGACCAACGCGACTTATTACGCGTCATTGTTCAACGAACCGCAAACTTCGTTGAAACAACGTATGGGTACGGTTCCCGGCCGCTATTAATGCCCGATAGGCCGTCTGAAAAGTGAGACAGAATCAAACGTTCAGACGGCCTGCAATCTTGACAAACTATCGGGTTTATAAGATAATCGCCCGATTGTTTCTGACCGAAAAGGTCACTTGCACGGCAAAAGCCGACTTGTTAGGAGGTGATGTTTACATCACGGCGCGTATCCCGCCCTGCCCTAGGCAAACCAGCGATACAATAACTACCCCATTATGACAAACCGTCCTCTATTTCTTAAAACGGTTTGATTGAACAAAATTTAAAGGAAATAAAATGCCTGCTATTCGTGTTAAAGAGAATGAACCATTTGAAGTTGCCATGCGTCGTTTCAAACGTGCCGTAGAAAAAACCGGTCTGTTGACCGAACTGCGCGCCCGTGAAGCGTACGAAAAACCAACTACCGAACGCAAACGCAAAAAAGCTGCTGCAGCCAAACGTCTGCAAAAACGTCTGCGCAGCCAACAACTGCCTCCTAAAATGTACTAATTACAGGCCTGCCCTGTGATAAACGACACACCGCAAGGGCAGCTTTGCGGTGTGTTTTGTTTTTCAGACGGCATCTTTTTATATAAAGTGAGAACATTATGAGCCTAAAAACACAATTAACCGAAGACATGAAAACCGCCATGCGTGCCAAAGACCAAGTGTCTTTAAGCACCATCCGCCTGATTAATGCCGCCATCAAACAATTTGAAGTAGATGAGCGCACCGAAGCCGATGACGCAAAAGTCATCTCTATCCTGACCAAAATGGTGAAACAGCGCAAAGACAGCGCCAAAATCTACACCGAAGCCGGCCGTCAAGATTTAGCTGATAAAGAAAACGCGGAAATCGAAATCCTCAACCGCTACCTGCCGCAAATGATGTCCGCAGAAGAAATCAAGACTGTCGTTGAAGCAGTCATTGCAGAAACCGGTGCATCAGGCATGGCCGATATGGGTAAAGTCATGGGCGTACTAAAAACCCGTCTGGCCGGAAAAGCCGACATGGGTGAAGTCAACAAGGTTTTGAAAGCCGCATTGACTGCTTAATCATCAATAATCAAAAAGGCCGTCTGAAATATTATTTTCAGACGGCCTTTCTTATTGTGCTCATCAAGCAGCGGTTACTTTACCTTCATGACGCAACAAAGTAATCAAATCGCTGATACGTTTTTTCATGGAACGGCGATCGACGATTTGGTCGATTGCCCCCTTCTCCAACAAGAATTCTGCACGTTGGAAACCTTCCGGCAAGGTTTCGCGTACAGTCTGCTCGATAACGCGCGGACCTGCAAAACCAATCAGAGCATTCGGTTCTGCCAAAACCACATCGCCCAAGAAGGCAAAGCTGGCAGATACGCCGCCCATGGTCGGATCGGTCAATACGGAAATAAACGGCAGACGTTTTTCAGTCAGCAAATGCAAAGCCGCGCTGGTTTTCGTCATCTGCATCAAAGAGTTCAAACCCTCCTGCATACGCGCACCACCAGAAGCCGCCACGCAAATAAACGAACAATTATCTGCAACAGCACGGCGTACACCCTGCACGAAACGCTCACCCACTACCGAACCCATGGAGCCGCCGATAAAACGGAATTCAAAAGCAGCCACCACGACGGGCAGGCCGTTCATGGTGCCTCTCATAACGACCAAAGCATCGTCTTCGCCGGTTGCTTTACGCGCAGCAACGAGGCGGTCCGGATATTTTTTGCTGTCTTTAAATTTCAGCGGGTCTGTCGGTTTAATATTGGCTGCAATCTCTTCACGACCTTCTTCATCCAAAAGCAGGTCCAAACGTTCGCGCGCAGAAAGCGGATTGTGATGATTACATTTTGGGCAGACTTCGCTGTTTTGTTTCAACTCGGTTGAGTAAACCGTTGCCGAACAAGACGGACATTTGTGCCACAGACCTTCAGGGACGCTGGACGAACTGCTTCGGTTTTTAATTTTCGGAGGAAGAATTTTATCTAGCCAGCTCATGAATGACTCCTTAGGATTCAGAATTCAGACGGCCAGTTGGACATAAGGCCCTCTGAAACAATGGAATGGAAAAATTTAGCGAATCGCGTCTTTCAACTCTTTAACCAACGCGCCTACTGCTTCAGCCTCGCTACCCGCGTGGCTTTCAATCTCTTTGACGATACGGCTGCCGACAATAACGGCATCTGCCACCGCACCAATCTTACGCGCACTCTCCGCATTATTGATGCCGAAGCCGACACCAATCGGAATATCGATGTATTTGCGCAAAAGCTCTATTTTACGCGAAACTTCTTCAGTATCCAAACTTGCTGCACCGGTTACACCTTTGAGCGATACATAATACACAAAACCGCCGGCCACTTTGGCAATCGTTTGAATACGCTCCTCAGTTGTCGTTGGCGCAATAAGGAAAATGCAATCAATACCTTGCGCTTTCAGCGACTCATGCAAAGGCGCAATGGTTTCTACCGGAGAATCCACGGTCAACACGCCATCTACGCCTGCTTCGGCAGCCGCTTGCGCAAACGCCTGATAGCCCATTTTATGTACTGGGTTCAAATAGCCCATCAAGACAACCGGCGTTTTATCATTGGTTTGGCGGAACAAGCGCACTGTTTCCAATACATCGTGCAAGGAAACATGATTTGCCAACGCTCTTTCAGCCGCACGTTGAATAGTCGGGCCATCCGCCATCGGGTCAGAAAACGGCACACCCAGTTCCAAAATATCAGCACCATTCTCCACCAGGCTATGCATCAATGCCAAGGTTGTCTCAAGGCTGGGATCACCCACCGTAATATAAGGAATCAGTGCTTTTGCGCCATTGAGCGCTGAGAAAGTTTGTTGGATTCTGCTCATTTTCTGCTATCCATTTCATCGATTTGAATATTGTCCGGCAGCCTGTTTATTCTGCCGTTGCATTTGTTTTAAAAACCTCAGTCTGCCATGAAAAGGCGGCATCTATCCGCATTATCTAATGACTGTTTCTTCCCAATCGGCAAACAAGAGGCTAAGTATAACATTTACGGCTATTTCATAGAATCATTTGCAATCAAGATTCTGATATTTTGAAAGCAATATAAAACAATAAAGGCCGTCTGAAAATCATTCAAACAGCCTTTATTAGAACCAATTATGCAAATCTTTGTATGCCTTCGCACTTTTGATCAGAATTTCCTTATCGATTACAGCTCGACATGGTGATTTTGTTGTTCAGAACCCAGATGATGCTCCAAATCAGACAAAATCTGCATCAGACCATGACGCACTTCTTCTGCATTGGCGGCAGGATTGTCGTTTGCATCCAAAGCGCCACGACTGAACGTATCGATATACGGTTCAAACGTATCTTTCAGTTTCAACAACTTAACCACATCTGAGCGCGTATATCGATCGCCACCGTATCCAATCACAACATTATTTTCATGTTGCCATTGGGCAAACTGGGCCGGGCTGATTTGCACCAATTGGCACATCTCATCCAACGTAAAATAACGCTTGGCAGGAATAACCGGATTATTGTTGTTTGTCATAGTAATGCTCCACCATGCCTTTGAGTTTTTGGCTGGCATGGAAAGTCACCACACGGCGTGCGGTAATCGGCACTTCTTCGCCTGTTTTAGGGTTACGGCCAGGGCGTTGAGGTTTATCGCGCAATTGGAAATTACCGAAACCGGAAATTTTAATTTCTTCACCACGCGCCAAAGTGCTGCGGATTTCTTCAAAAAAGAGCTCGACGATTTCTTTGGCATCATTCTTGGTGACGTTGCTGACTTTGTCGACCAAAATATCAGCCAATTCTGCTTTAGTTAGTGTCATGTGTTTACCTTCATTCAAACTGGTGCAATTATTACCAAAATTCTTTTAAAAATCAAGTCCTCACCAAAAAATCAAATATTATTGGCGATTTTTGGCGACAACTTTTGTCTTATGTTAAGCGCGAAGCTGTGCGTCTTTTTCGGCTGCCGCTTTAATCATTTTTGCAACCAAAGGCTCGATGACTTCATCTGTCAGCGTGTTTTCCATATCTTGCAAAATGATTTTGACGGCAACGCTCTTCATGCCTTCAGGCACGCCCGTACCACGGTAAACGTCAAACACGCTGATTTCTTGAACCAGCTTGTTCGCCGCCGCTTTCAGGGCATTTAACAAATCATCATGCGTTACAGCCTCAGGCATTACAAATGCCAAATCTCGGCGTGCAGCTTGGAATTTGGATACGGACTGATAACGGGTTTTCTCACGACCCAATACCGCATCCATATCGATTTCAAATACCAGCGGCGCTTGTGGCAAATCATATTTTTGCAGCCATTTCGGATGCAACTCGCCCACAAAACCAACTATTCGGCCGTCTGAAACAATGTTGGCGGCACGTCCCGGATGCAATGCCGGATGTTCAGTTTTAACAAATGTTACTTCCTTGTTTTTCAAGAGGCTCTCAACATCGCCTTTTATATCGTAAAAATCTACGTTGCGTGTTTTCTCACCCCATTGCTCAGGCAACACGGAGCCATACCACAAACCGCCGATACGTTCGTTTTGAACAAATTGATCAGCCGAATCTTTGCTGAACACACGGGCAATTTCAAATACGCGTACACGGTTTTGCTTACGGTTCAAATTGTTTTGCAAAACTTCCACCAAACCGCCGATAAGCGTAGAACGCATGACGGCATACTGCGCCGCCAACGGATTTTGCAGACGGATAGGATTGGTATTGGCAGCAAAGTCTTGCTCCCATTGCTCATCCACAAACGCATAGCTGACCACTTCGCGGTAACCGCGTGCCGCCATTTCGTTATAAACCGCAAAACGCGGGCGTTTGGTTTCAGGCAAAGCCAACATTTTCAGACGGCCTGAAGTATAGTCGTCAGGAATATTTTCATAACCGTAAACGCGGCCGATTTCTTCAATCAAATCGGCTTCGATTTCGATGTCGAAACGGAAGCTAGGAGAAGTGACACGGAAGCCTTCTGCGGTTTTTTCAGGTTGCAAACCCAAGTGTTGCAAGATAATTTCGACTTGCTCGGCAGGAATTTCAACGCCCAATACCGTTTTCAGACGGCCTAAACGCAATTCAACCTGTTTTGCCTCAGGCAATTTTCCTTGTGCCTCAACCATTTCACCGGCTGCACCACCGCAAATCTGCAACACCAATTCGGTAGCGCGCTCAATGGCATCAGCTTGCAAGCGGTAATCCACACCGCGTTCAAAACGGAAAGAAGAATCCGAACCAAAACCGTATTGACGGGATTTACCGGCAATAATCTCAGGAGCAAACCAAGCAGCTTCCAATACAATATTTTGCGTCTCATCAGAAACCGCACTTGCCTCTCCGCCCATCAGACCGGCCAAACTCAACACACCTTTTTCATCAGCAACCACCAATGTATTGTCAGCCAAAGTAACGGTCTTCTCGTTCAGGCACGCCAACGTCTCGCCATTTTGAGCACGGCGGACAATCAAACTGCCCGATAGCTTGTCGGCATCGAAAACATGCATCGGCTGACCGATTTCCAGCATGACATAGTTACCAATGTCCACCAATGCGGAAATGCTGCGGATACCGCTGCGTTCCAAACGTTGTTTCATCCAATCAGGAGTAGGCGCCTTCGCATTGACAGTTTCAATAACGCGGCTGATAAAACGGCCGCAGTCAGCCGATGCATCAATACGGACAGCCTGTTTTTTCTCACTGCCGATAGAGGCCGTCTGAATTTCAACAGGCGTAAACGCACATTGCGTCAACGCAGAAACTTCACGCGCAATACCTTTAACACTCAAGCAATCAGCGCGGTTAGGCGTAATTTTCAACGTAAACAGCGTATCGTCCAAATCCAAGTATTCGCGGATGTTGGTACCGACAGGCGCATCTTCAGGCAGAATGTGCAGACCGTCTACACCATCATCAGGCAAACCCAATTCATTGGTCGAACACAGCATACCGTTTGATGGCACACCGCGCATTTTAGTCGGCTTAATTTTGAAATTGCCCGGCAAAACGGCACCCGGCAACGAACACGGCACTTTAATGCCCGGCTTGACATTCGGCGCACCACAAACAATCTGAACCAACTCGCCCGTACCGGCATCAACTTGGGTAACGTTCAAACGGTCTGCATCAGGATGTTTTTCAACAGATTTGACTTCGGCAACAACCACGCCACTGAAAGCAGGGGCAGCAGTATCGATTTCTTCCACTTCCAAACCGGCCATGGTCAAAAGATGTTCCAGTTTATCGGCAGAAAGATCAGGATTGGCTTGGGTTTTCAGCCATGAATAAGGAAATTGCATATTATTTTCTCTACTATCAGGCCGTCTGAAACAAATTTTTATCAGACGAAATCAGTAATATCTATTCACTTTTCAGACGGCCTATCAAAAGACCATCTGAAATTTATTTAAACTGCTTCAAGAAGTTCAAATCGTTATCAAAAAACAGTCGCAAATCATTCACGTTGTAACGCAACATGGCAAAGCGGTCGAGACCAATACCAAAGGCGAAACCGGTATATTTTTCAGGGTCGATATTGACGTTTTTCAAAACGTTAGGATGTACCATACCGCAACCGCCTACTTCCAACCATTTGCCATTTTCGCCCATGATGTCGATTTCGGCAGAAGGCTCGGTGAATGGGAAGAAAGACGGACGGAAACGTACTTGCAGGTCATCGCGTTCAAAGAAACGACGGATAAAGTCAGTGAACACTGCCTTCAAATCGGCAAAAGTGACACCCTCTTCTACCCACAAACCTTCGGCCTGATGGAACATAGGCGAGTGAGTGGCGTCACTGTCCACGCGGTAAACGCGACCGGGAGCAATAATGCGGATAGGCGGCTCTTTTTTGTCGAGCATATAGCGGATTTGAATAGGCGAAGTGTGTGTACGCAAAACGTCGCCGTTTTCAACGTAGAAAGTATCTTGCATCGCACGCGCTGGGTGATTTGCAGGAATATTCAAGGCTTGGAAATTATGGAAATCGTCTTCGATTTCAGGGCCGTCCGCCACTTCAAAACCCATACCGTGAAACAGCTCAACCACTCGCTGCAAAGTCAAAGTAACTGGATGCAAACCGCCATGCTCTTGTGCACGGCCCGGCAAAGTAATATCCAAGGCTTCTGCAGCCAATTGGGCTTGCAGCTTGGCTTCATTCAGGACATCGCGTTTGGCATTAAAGGCCGTCTGAAACTGATTTTTGCATTCGTTAATGTGCGCGCCTATGGTTTTACGCTCTTCAGGAGACATTTGACCCAAAGTTTTCAAAAGTCCGGTCAATTCGCCGGTTTTACCAAGATAGCGTGCTTTAATTTGTTCTAAGGCATTGAAGTCTTGCGCGGCTTCAATAGCGGCAATACCTTCTGCAACGATACGGTTTACATTTTCCATAGTGGTTTATCGTCTGTTTGTTGATGGCAGGCCGTCTGAAACAACAAAGCCGTCTGTTGGATTTGATTGCAAACCCGTTCAGACGGCCTTTTATCTTACTGCGGCCAATCCGTTTGATAAGAGGGGCCTATTTTATCGCAAATTAGTATAAAAAAATAGAGTTTAAAGAAAGAAAATCAACTACATAGGATTTCTTTAAGAAAAGAAAAAAGGAAGCATAAGCTTCCTTTTTAAATAATCTTATCGAATTAAGCAGCCAAAGCAGCTTTAGCTTTTTCAACCAATTGTGCAAATGCAGCTTTGTCGAATACAGCCAAATCAGCCAATACTTTGCGGTCGATTTCGATAGCAGCGCGTTTCAGGCCGTTCATGAATTTGCTGTAAGACAGACCATTTTCACGGGCACCTGCGTTGATACGAACGATCCACAGTTGACGGAATTGACGTTTGCGTTGGCGACGGTCACGGTATGCGTATTGACCGGCTTTCATTACCGCTTGTTTGGCAACACGGTAAACGTTTTTACGACGACCGCGGTAGCCTTTGGCTAACGCGAAGACTTTTTGGTGACGAGCACGAGCGGTAACACCGCGTTTTACGCGTGGCATATTCTAAACTCCTTAAGCGTAGGGCAACATTTTAGCAACAGAAGCCAAATCGCGTGAATCCACCATAGCGGTGCCGCGCAATTGACGTTTAGTTTTAGTGGTTTTTTTGGTCAGGATGTGACTTTTGAACGCATGACCGCGTTTTACACCACCGTTACCCAGTACTTTAAAGCGTTTTTTCGCGCTAGACTTGGTTTTCATTTTAGGCATTGGAAAACTCCATTCGTTATTAGATAAGGTATAAGGGGTTTTGAAATAAATTTCAAACACTTGTAACCCAAAATACCACGGTTTTTGCCGCTAATTAAACCTTATTTCGAGCGGCAATCGAAATAAGCCTTGCATTATAGCTTTATTTTTTCTTAGGCGCAATCATCATCACCATTTGACGGCCTTCCATTTTAGGGAAGGACTCGATTTGTGCCACTTCAGCCAACTCTTCTTTTACGCGTTCAAGCAGTTGGGCGCCCAATTGTTGGTGGGCCATCTCACGACCGCGGAAACGCAATGTCACTTTGACTTTGTCACCATCGGCAAGGAAGCGGTTGATGTTGCGCATCTTGATTTGATAGTCGCCTTCATCAGTACCCGGACGGAATTTAATTTCCTTGATTTGTACCTGCTTTTGGTTTTTCTTGGCTTCGTCGCGCTTCTTGGCTTGTTGGTATTTGTATTTACCGTAATCCATCAGTTTGCATACGGGCGGTTTGGCAGTCGGGGAAATTTCTACCAAATCGACATCTTGCTCTTCGGCCATAGCCAGAGCTTCACGAACTGAAACGACACCAAGCTGATCGCCTGACTCACTGATTAATCGCACTTCTTTGGCGGTAATTTCACCATTGATTCGTGCTTCGCGTTCTTGAGCGATGATGAATACTCCTATAAAAATTAATGATTGACGAGGGCGTCAGTGATTTCTTGCTGCAATTGCGCAATAAAATCATCTACATTCAAAGAACCCAAGTCTTCTGCTTTGCGGCGTACCGCAACTTTGTTTTCTTGTTTCTCTTTATCGCCGACAACGATTTGATAAGGGAAACGGTATTGGCTGTTGTCGCGGATTTTGTAACCGATTTTTTCGTTACGTAAATCCAATTCGACACGGAAGCCTGCCGTCTGCAATTTGGCAGCCACTTCACGACAATAATCTGCTTGGTTTTCGGTGATATTCATAATCACCATTTGAACCGGCGCAAGCCACAATGGGAATGAGCCTGCATGGTTCTCAATCAGAATACCGATGAAGCGCTCCAATGAACCCAAAATAGCACGGTGCAACAT
>ERZ1699243.75-NODE-75-length-12306-cov-2.498727_pt1 | contig 12306 bp, 10 predicted proteins | sample MGYA00581516_ERZ1699243 | MGnify/ENA primary metagenome ERZ1699243 (study PRJEB42319, sample SAMD00040310) | human oral metagenome | material: saliva | host: Homo sapiens | study: EMG produced TPA metagenomics assembly of PRJDB4115 data set (Metgenomic analysis of... | reverse complement strand
GGCGGCGGTCACGGGAAGGCCAATATCAAGAGCCACAAAGATGTGGGGGGTCTGCCCGAGGACCTCGACTTCGAGCTCATCGAGCCGCTGCGCACCCTGTTCAAGGACGAGGTGCGCGCCATCGGCCGCGAGCTGTGCGTGCCGGAGGGGATCGTGGCGCGCCAGCCCTTCCCCGGCCCGGGCCTGGGCATCCGCATTATCGGCGAGGTGACGGCCGAGAACCTGCGCGTCCTGCGGGCCGCTGACGCCATCGCCCGCGAGGAGCTCACCGCCGCCGGGCACAGCGTGCACGTGCTGCACCTGGACGACTTCTACCCCGGCTGGGACGGCCTCTTCGACGGCGTGGAGGCGTGGGACGCACTCTCCGTGCAGCTCACCGAAGGCATTGCCGGAACCTACACCCCCTGGGATTGGGAGGCGGGCGCCCCCGGTGAGGAGCGCACCGTCGACCCGGCGGCTACGCAGGTCATTATCTGTGAGGGTGTCGGCGCGATTGCTGGCGCCTGCGAGGTGCGTATCCTCGCCACCGCCCCGGACGAGGTGCGCCACGAACGCGCCATGGCTCGTGACGGTGACACGTTCCGCCCGCACTGGGAACGCTGGGCGGCGCAGGAGGAGGCGTTGCTCGCCGAAATCCCGGAGGACTACGCGACCGTGGACTTCATCTACGACAGCGCGGCGCAGTAGTAGCCGTCTACAAGACAGTAGGGCCCAATGCTTTGTGTATCTCGAAGCATTGGGCCCTACGGCTATTCAGAGGCAGTTCTACTTAGGCATGGGAGCCGGGCTGGCGGATTCCATGCGGTCTTTATCCCAGTAGGTTGAGGTATTGCTCGGCGCGTGCGTGGAGGCAGTGCCGTCTTTTTCTCCACCCGGGTTGTTGCTAGAAAGCACAGCAAAGATTACGAGCAAGACGCAAGCTATGAGCAGCAGGATGCCTAGCAAGTATTTGTAATAGTGGTTGCGCATCTGAGGGGCCCTCCGGTCATATCGCGTGGTATGACCAACGTAAGTTATGCGGTCGCCCCGAGCAATGCTTCTCAAGAATATTTCTCAAATATTTCTTCAGCGCCGGGGCTGAGCGGCAGGCTAAGCCAAGCCGCTCAAGGGGCGGTGTTATCTCTCCAACGGAGCGTGGATAACACCGCCCTTTTGCTCCAGTATGCGTAGGGTGTAGCCACGTTTTCCGGAAGCGCCCTCAGGGTGTCGTACAGACGCTCTCCGCAGCGAAGCAAGGAGAGGCGGAGCGTCTGTGCGACGGGTGCCCCTGCGTAGGCGCGGAGGAAATATGTGGCGTACCCTCCCCTAACCCCTGTAGGAGCGTGGATAACACCCTCCCTTTGCTGTACCTGCGTAGGCGAGCGCCGCCCCTTCTACGCGCCTTCCCCAAGCCCTCCCCTGTAGAAGCGAAGGCGAGCGCCGCTTTCCAGACCAACCAAGCGGAGCCCTCCCAACCCAGCTCAAAAAATATCAAACATTTAACTTACGAAGCCGCCCCCGATTCTGCTACCGTGAACAAGTTGTGCTTCCAGCCTGCGCAAGCTCATCCCCAGGGGCGGTACCACCGCATCCATGTCTTGTAGAGCCGCAGGCGCCGTTGCACGCGCATCACACAGAAAGAAAAACTAAGACATATGTCTTCGAAGTCGACTAAGACCTCTTTCGGGCTATCGCCCATTTTTATCGTAGTTCTGGCGCTGCTGACCGCTATCGCACCGCTCGCCACGGACATGTACCTGGCGGCGCTGCCCGCAGTCGCTGAGAATCTTAACACCACCAGCACGAACGCATCCCTGACGTTGGGCGGGTTCATGGTGGGTATGGCGCTCGGCCAGCTGGTCGTGGGTCCCCTGTCGGATAAGACGGGCCGCCGCAAGCCGCTGCTAATTGGTGCGGTCATCTGCTTTATTGCGACGGTGGCGTGTGGTTTCGCGCCGAATATTGAGCTGCTGATTTTTGCGCGTTTCATGATGGGCTTCACCGGTTCGATTGGTGCCGTGCTGGCGCGTTCTATCGTGGCTGATACGACTGAGGGTCTGGCGACCGCTAAGCTCATGGGCGTCATGATGATGATTAACGGCTTCGCGCCGGTGCTTGCGCCGCTGTTTGGTGGCTGGGTGCTGTCGTGGGGTAGCTGGCGCGATATTTTCCTTGTGCTCGGCGTGGTGACCGCGATTATGATGCTCGGCGTGATCTTCGTGATTAAGGAGACCCTGCCGGTGGAGGAACGCTACCAGGGCACTGCCCTAAGCGTGTACTCGGAGCTGCCGAAGGTCTTCAAGATTCGCCGCTACCTGGGTTTCATGCTGACGATGTGCTTCGCGTTTGGTGCGCTGTTCTCGTATATTTCCGGTTCGACGTTTGTGCTACAGAAGATTCTGGGCCTGTCCGAAACCCAGTTCACGATTGTGTTCGGTGTGAACTCGATTGGTATTGTGCTGTTCAGCGCGATTGCGACCAAGCTGGTTGGACGCGTGGCGCAGCGCCGCATCGTGAACACCGGTGTGGTGAGCCTGCTCGTGGTGTCTTCGCTGCTGTTGGTTAGCTTCCTTGTCGGTATTTCGCTGGTGCCGACGCTGATTCTGCTGTTCCTGCTGACCAGCTCGTGCGGCCTGATTTTCGGTAATGCTTCGGCGTTGGCGTTGAACGAGGCACGCCACATGGCGGGTAGTGCTTCGGCGGTGATGGGTACGGTTCAGGCGATGCTGGGTGCGTTGGCGGCGCCGCTGGTGTCGTTTGCCGGTGAGCATGAGTACCTGCCGATGGGCTTCTCCATTCTGGGTTTCGCGGTCCTGACGGCGCTGGTCCTGTGGCTGACCCCGCGTAAGGATTCGGACTACTCGGCGGACGGTTTGAGCCACGGTGCTGGTGAAGGTCAGGGTGCCCCGGCGGGCCACTAGCCGTTCATAAGTACATATCTGTGCGTATGCCCAGGAGGGGCGGTGATATCCGTAAGCGACATCAGGGTGTCCGAAGCGAAGCGAGGACGGGTGCCCCTGTAGGAGCGTGGATAGCACCGCCCCTTCTGCGTGCCTCGTCCATCTGCCCCTGTAGAAACGAGGGCGAGTACCGTCATCCCGCGCTGGTTAGCGACGCGAACGTACAATAAAACTATGTCTAGTACCGTAATTCTTCTGAACGAACAGAACCCGCAGGGCATCTTCGTTGACCCGTCCGTGCCCCTCATCAGCGTTGATGATCAGGGCTTCACCCGCGGCGACGGCGTCTTTGAGACCATGCTGTCCGTCAACCGCCGCGTGCGTAAGCTCGGCATGCACCTGTCCCGCCTCGAGTCGTCGGCGCGCCTGCTGGATCTGCCCGACCCGGAACCCGAGATTCTGCGTTCGGCGGTGGAGCGCCTCATGCGTGAGGCGACCGCCGGTGCCGAGACTGCGCTGGGCGAAGAGCACATCGTGAAGATTATTATTTCGCGCGGCCCCACCCAGGCGGTGACCTCCATGCAGCCGGGCCCGTACACGCTGATTATGGCGTCGCCGGTGCCCGCCTCCATCGTGAAGCGCCGCACCGAGGGCGTGAAGGCGATGCTGCTGCCGCGCGGCCACGAGCCGATGGACAACAGCGCCTACCCGTGGCTTCTGGCGGGCGCGAAGACCCTCTCCTATGCCGTGAATATGGCGGTTCTGCGGTATGTGCAGGAGCGCGGCGCGGATGACGCTATCTTCATCACCGACGAGCGTCGCGTGCTTGAGGGGGCCACTTCTTCGGTGCTGGTTGCCAAGATTGAGGACGGCAAGAAGGTGCTGTACACGCCCGAACCTAGCCACGGCATCCTGCCCGGCACCACGCAGGGCGCGGTGTTCGAGGCGGCACGCCAGGCCGGTTGGGAGCTGGGCTTCGGACCGCTCTACCCGCAGGATTTGTTCGAGTCGGACGGCGTGTGGCTGGCGTCGTCGGTGCGTCTGATTGCGCCGGTGACTCACCTGAACGGCACGGCGCTGGCGCATGACCCGGAGCTAACCGCGACCCTGTTGAACTACCTGGCGCAGCAGAGCTAAGCGCATACACAAAGGGACGGTATTATCCGTAGCGACATCAGGGTGTCCGAAGCGAAGCGAGGACGGGTGCCCCTGTAGGAGCGAGGATAATGCCGTCCCTTTTCGTATATCTGGAGAAGCTCTGTAGGAACGAGGGCGAATACCGCGTCCCCAGCGGAACCACGAAAGCAGAACCGCAAGCTACTGCTGGAAAGAACTAGCCCCAGAGGAACTGGATCGTACCCGCCGCAATAGATGCACCGTACGCAACAGCGATAATGACGGCGGCAGCAATGCTCACGTGCACATCACGCGGCGAATAGGACGGCACACGAGCCCAGGTGCGTTCGCCTGCGCCGAAGCCGCGCGCCTCCATGGTGATGGCGAGGCGGGAGCCGCGGCGGATAGCCTGCACGAGCAGGGCGAAGCTTTGCCCACCAAAAGTTTGTGCACGCCCAATGAGGGACTGGCCTGCACCGAGTCCGCGGGCGCGTCGTGCCTGGCCGAGGGCGTTCCACTCAGCGAAGAGAATACCGACGAGGCGTAGGGCGGCGACGGTGGCGAGCACGAACCGGGAGGGCAGTTTGAAGGTTTGTGCGAGGGAGTCGCCGAGGTCGGTCGGGTCGGTGGTGAGGACGAATGCGAGGGTGGGTAGGACCATGGCGAGGGAGCGGATCATCATGGCTGCGCCGACGGCGGCGGAGTCGGTGGTGATGCTGTTGAAGCCGAGGTCGAGGATGGTGGTGCCGGTTTTGGCGCTGAGCATGGCGACGGACCAGCCGGTGGTGATGACGGCGATGAGGATGGGCCAGAAGCGGGTGAGGACGTTGACGGGTCGGAATCCGACGAGGATGAATCCGAGCAGTTCGAGGGCGAAGAGGATTCCGGAGGTGAGGGGGTCGCGCACGATGAGTGCGGCGATGATGAGGGTGAAGGAGACGATGAGTTTTACGCCGGCGTTGAGGTTGCTGAAGTAGCTGGTTCGGTCGATGGTGCCGAAGAAGTCGGTGTTCATGCGTTCTCCTTTCCGGGGGTTGCGGTGGCTTCGGAGGGTTCTAGGGCGGGTAGGGTGATGTGGTTGCCGCCGAGTGCGGCGGTGTAGTCTTCGTCGTGGGTGATGGAGATGACGGCGGTCCCGCCTGCGAGTAGTTCGCGGATGAGGTCGACGAGTTCTGCCCAGGTTCGTGCGTCTTGGCCGAAGGTGGGTTCGTCGAGGATGAGGATTTTGGGTGCGGTGGCGAGTGCGGAGGCGACGGAGAGCCTGCGTTTTTCGCCGCCGGAGAGGGTGAAGGGGTTGGCGTCGAGTAGGTGGTTGAGGCGTAGGTGGGCCGCGAGTTCGTCGGTGCGAGCGGCGAGCTCGTCTTCGTCGAGGGGAACGCGGTTGAGCGCGGCGAGTCGGCGGGGGCCGAGTTCGAGTTCTTCGCGTACGGTGCCGCGGATGAATTGGTATTCGGGTTCTTGGAAGACGTAGCCGATGCGGCTGAGCATTTGGGCGGGGGTCCAGGTGGGCACGTCCCAGTGTGCAGTCTGACCGCCGTGGTTACGCAGCGTGTCGGTGGCGGCGAGGGTGCCGTCGGGTGCGGTGAGGAGCCCTGCGAGGGTGAGGGCTAGGGTTGATTTGCCGGCGCCGTTGGGTCCGAGCACGCTGAGGTGTTCGCCGGCGTGCAGGGTGAGGTTGATGCCGCCGCGCAGGACGGGCAGGTCGGTGGGTGCGGGTGCGGGGGTGTCGCCGAGGCGTTTGATGGTGCGTCGGCGTGCGCGTCGTTGTTTGGGGGTGGGTTGTGCGCGGGTGATGCTGAGGTTTTCGGCGCGCAGTAGCGCTTCGCCGTGTTCGCTATCGCTGTCGCTCTGCGGTGCACGCGGCACGTAGTTGGGTACCCACACGCCTGCGTCGATGAGTTCTTGGCGGGCTTCGGTGAGTACGGTGTCGGGTGCGCCGTCGTGGGTGATGGTGCCGCCTTCGCCGAGCACGATAATGCGGTCCATGTGCGGTGCCCAGATGCTCACGCGGTGTTCTACGACGAGCAGGGTCGCGCCGGTCGCCTCCGCAGCGGTGAGGATGCTATCGCGTACTTCCTGCACGCCGGAGGGGTCGAGGTTGGCGGTGGGTTCGTCGAGAATCATGGCGCCGGGGTGCATCGAGAGGATGCCCGCCAGGCCGAGGCGCTGCTTCTGTCCGCCGGACAGTGCGCTGCTGGGGTGGTCGAGGGGCAGGTGGTTGAGCCCTACTGCGGTGAGGGCTTCGGTGACGCGGTCCCAGATTTCTTCGCGGGGTACGCGCAGGTTTTCGGGGCCGAAGGCGACGTCGTTGCCGACGGTTGCCATGACGATGGAGGATTCGGGGTCCTGCTGCATCATGCCTGCGGTGCCGCGCGCTTCGGCGGGTGCTTGCCCGTTGATGGTGATGGTGCCGCCGGCGGATTCGCCGTCGTCATCATGGAGCACACCGGCGATGGCGTGCAGGAGCGTCGATTTGCCTGCGCCGGAGGTGCCCAGTAGCAGGACTTTTTCACCGGGGTTGATGGTGAGGTTGAGTCCGCTGATGACGGGTTCTGGGCGTCCGGGGTGGTGCCAGCTGAAGTTGTTGAGCTCGATGCGCGCCCCGCGCGGTGTTGCTTCCATGATGGTTCCTTAGCCTTTATGTGGCTGCTGTAGTGTGCCGAGTGGTGACTCGTGGTGAGTGACTAGGGGTGGCTAGTTGCTGACGGTTAGCGGCGGGTCTTGCCGGATGCCAGCGAGGAGAGCACACCGGTCTTGGCGAGGTTCTGCACGAGAATCCACGCGAGGAAGCCTGCGATCACTGCGCCGGAGATGACGGCGCACGCTACGTAGATGATTGCCTTGACCGGTTCCATGTCAGGGTAGTAGATGAAGATTTCGTTAACACCCATGAACAGGCCGCTGAGCGCACCGGCGAAGACCGCTACGAATGCGTCCCAGCGACGGTAGCGGAAGATTGCGAAGGCGATTTCAGCGCCAACGCCCTGGAAGAAGCCGGCAATCAGGATTTCACCACTCCACGCGCCGCCGGTGAAGAGCACGGAGATGAATGCTGCGACGATTTCACCGAAGAGTGCCGCACCGGGCTTGCGGATGAGCAGGCCGCTGAGGGTGCCGCCGAGCAGCCATGCGCCGGCGACGATGGGGCGGAATTCGGGTGCTGCTACGAGTGCAGTTTTGGCGGCGGGGCCGACTGCGATGTCCCAGATCCAGAAGATGACGGCGCAGGCTACTGCGATAACTGCGGCGATAACGATTTCGTTGACTCGCCAGCGCAGGTTCGGCTTCTTCGATTCTGCCTGGCTAGATGCCTTGGAGGCGGGGGTTACGTTCTGCGACATTGGTGGTCCTTCCTTCGTTGGAAGGGGAATGTCCTCGCCCTCTGAATGGACGAGGGCATTGAGAAGAAATTCGACTCCCTACGCCGGTACTAACCGGATCAGGTTCGAGGGTCTGCTTAGCACTCTCAGCGCCTCGGTGGCGCTCCCCTGTCGTTGTGGGCTTCCTTGTCCGTACCGTTTTGGTGCGGGCGGAAGTCCAGGTTCGATTGTAGGCGTGTCTGGCTGTTCGCGCCAATTTGCCGCTTTTTGTTTCGTTCTTCTGCCCACATTCCAGAATTGCACGGTGTACAATTTTGGGACGGAGAGGCTCCAAGGCGGCACGAACGCCTTAAACCCTATACGCTAGGGAGTGGCGCTCTTTTCTCGCCCCAACCCCGAAGGGGTTCACGGGCAGGACGCCGCATCGTATACAGCTAAGGAGATACACATGAACCCCGTCGCTAAGCTTGCCATTGCGGGTATCAACATGGGCGCTGCTGCCCTGGTTGGTAAGGGTCTGGGCGCAGCCTGGACCAAGGCTACCGGCAACCAGCCTCCCGCCATTTCCCACGACTCTGAAGACACCCTGCGTCAGGTCATCCTCTGGACCGTTCTGACCTCCGTCGTCGGTGCTGTAGTGAGCTTCGGTATTGCTCGCCTGCAGCGTCGTTTCTTCAACTAAGACTTTGCGCTCTCCGCGCGAAAGTTCATGAACTAGGCGGTACGTATCTCCACTCGGTACGTACCGCCTGGTGTTCCCTCTTCAGCACGCCCGCCCCACTTCAGCCGGTTTCATGCCGCCGCTACGCTGAAGCGCCACCTCGGCATCCGAAAGCACAACTATGACTATTTCTTCTCCCCGCCCTAAGACGAAGGCTCCGCGTATGGTCGTTGACCACGCGAACAGCCGCCGTTCGGTCGCGTCCTGGGTCATGTGGGATGTTGGTTCGTCGAGCTTCGACTCGATTATGATGACCTTCATCTTCACCGTGTACCTGACCAGTAGCTATTTCGGCACTCCCGAAGAGACCTCCTCGGCGCTGTCTCTGGGTCTGACCATTGCAGGGTTCCTCATTGCGATTCTGGCGCCGGTGACCGGTCAGCGTAACGACAAGTCTGGCCGCGGCATCTTCTGGCTCGGCGTGAACACGCTACTGCTGGTCGCTTCGATGGCGGCGTGCTTCTTCGTGGCTCCCACCCCGCAGTACCTGTGGCTTGGTGTGACCCTGATTTCTGCAGCGAGCGTGTTCAGCGAGTTCGCGTACGTGAACTATAACGCCGTGCTGCCGCGCATCTCTAACCCGGACAATATCGGTAAGATTTCGGGCGCTGGATGGGCTGCCGGCTACATTGGCGGCATCCTGGCGCTGGCTGTGGTGCTGTGGGGTTTTGTGCTTACCCCCGAGGTGCTCGGCCTGACCACCGATAACGCCCTGAATATCCGTGCGGTCGCGCTGTTCGCCGCCGCCTGGTGCCTCATCTTCTGCGTGCCGCTGCTGGTGCGTATGCGCACCCGCGAGCGCTTCCTGCCGGAGGTGCTGCCCACCCGCGAGCTGCGTTTCCTGGAGCTCGGTATGGAGCGTCTCTCCCCGGCTCGTCAGGGCGGTCTGCTCGCCTCCTACAAGGCGCTGTGGCGCACCATTAAGCGGCTGAAGATGACGTCCCCGCAGACGCTGTGGTTCCTGATTGCTTCGGCGGTGTTCCGTGATGGTCTGTCCGGTATTTTTACGTTCGGCGGTATTCTTGCGGCGGGCACGTTCGGTTTCAGCACCTCCGAGGTGATTCTGTTCGGTATTGCCGGTAGCGCCGTCGCTGCGGTTGGTGCGATTCTGGGCGGCTACCTGGATGACTACCTGGGCCCGAAGGCGATTATTGTTATCTCGCTGGTCGGCATTATTTTGGCGGCTACCCCGTTGCTGTTCTTCCCCGAACGGGGCGTGTTCTGGGTATGCGCCCTGCTGCTGTGCCTGTTCGTGGGCCCGGCACAGTCGGCGTCCCGCACCTTCTTGGCTCGCCTGGCTGATCCCGGTACTGAGGGTGAGCTGTTCGGCCTGTACTCGACCACCGGCCGTGCGACCAGCTTCCTGGCGCCGATGCTGTTCGGCCTGTGCGTGAGCATCATGGGCGCGCAGATTTGGGGTGTGCTCGGTATTTTGATCGTTGTGGTGGCGGGTCTGCTTCTGCTGCTGCCGGTGAAGGCACCCGGTCCGTTGCGTGTGCGTGCGGCTCGCCGCGAGCAGAAGCGCCGCGACAAGGCTGCCCAGTAAGGCAACCCAGTAAAGCATGCGGGGCTAAGCGTCCTGCAAACCGCCCTTGCGAACCCCCGCGCAAACCCGTAAACGCAAAGGGAGGGGCGGGTAGAAGAATGATCTTCTACCCGCCCCTCCTTTGTGCTTAAGCAGTGCTTATCAAGCGGAGCTCAGTAAGCCGCGCCAGAGAGCTATACCAGAGAACCGCAGTGGCTAGTCCTCCACCACGTCATCTTCATCGTCAGAGGCAGCGTCCTCAGAGGAATCCAGCGCAATCTGCTGCTCCTCCTCATCCAAAACCTCATCGCTAGTCAGCTGAGCCCAGGTCGCATCATCAATCAGCGGATCATCAATCACGCGAACCCACAGCATCGAACCAGCCGCCAAAGCGCTCAGATTCTCGTCATACGCCTCCGCAGGCAGACCCTCAAAAATCTCAGCCAAACGCGCAAACAAGTCATCGTACGAAATGTCGCCCTCAGCCTGCAGCCAGCACTCAGCCGCAAAATCAGACAGCTCATTCAGCTCAGTGTCACACAGCAGCAAGAACGGGCCGTCCTCACCCACACGCACACCCGAAGTACCCGGCATACGAGAAACCGCAATCGTACCGTTCAAGAACACACCCGGCAGGTGATCCTCAGCCGTGTACTTCTCCAGCTTCTCAACCTCATCAGCGTTCGGCAGCTCATCACCATTCAGCAGATCCTGAACCAGCGGCAGAGTATCCTCAATCTCCGAGTACACCAGGCGCCACACGCCACCGCAACGCTCCACCAGCTTAGCCAGCGACACAACACCCTCAGGGTGACGCGCCAGACCCGAGCTCTGCTCACTCAAGAACACCAGAGCCTCATGCAGCGGAACACGCTCAAAATACGGCTCAGAAGCCGACTCATCACGAGAAATGAACACAATACGCGACAGCTCATAGCTGAGGTCATTACGATCAACCACGTTCAGGCCCAAATCCACCGGGTTCTGCTGATCCTTCGGCGCATTCGGGTCAACAATCACAGACAGCGGCTTCGGATACGGCGACACAACACCCTCATCCGAAATAACCGCAGTCTCATCAGTCAGGTACGCAAACTTCGAACCCAAGAAACGCGACGCAGTCGTCTTACCGCTACCAGAAACACCCACCAGCGCAACAGCGCGCTTCGACTCAGGGTCACCAATAACAGCCGCATGCAGCATCACACCGCGACCAACCAGCTGCTCAATCATCGCCAACGTAATACGGCTCGTCAGATCCTGCATACCCGAATCATCATCAGCCACACGCAGCGTCGAAACCTTATCAAACGAACCCATCAACGGATTCGCCAAATCCATCACCGACTCATCAGTCGGCGCATGAACCAGCATCACCTGATCAAAACGAGACAACGAAGCATACGCCTCATCAGGAGTATCAAAAAACTCCGGAGCAAGAGGCTCCCACGCCTTCTTAAAACGCTCCACAAAAGAGTCCGACATATCAATCAGATACAAAGAAACTTCCGCGCCAGCAACACGCAGAACAACAGGCTTCAGATTCATCAAAAATCCTTAGAGAGTGAGAGATAAAAACCCGCACGCGAGTGAACGCACGAGCACAACAGGCGAAAAACCGCCCAACGCGGGCGCACAAACACACAGCCTGCACGCCCGCACCCCAAAGCGGGAAAGACTAAGACTCCACAGAACCATCCGCAGGAATCATCGTCTGATGAAAATTCAAATAACTACGCGAAGCAGTCGGGCCACGCTGACCCTGGTACCGGTTACCATACGCGCCAGAACCATACGGATGCTCAGTCGGGCTACTCAAACGGAAGAAACACAACTGACCAACCTTAGAACCCGGCCACAACATAATCGGCAAAGTCGCCATATTCGACAACTCAAGCGTCACATGCCCCGAAAAACCAGGATCAATAAAACCAGCCGTAGAGTGAGTCAACAAACCCAGACGACCCAACGACGACTTACCCTCCAGGCGGGCAGCCACATCATCAGGCAGAGTCACCTTCTCATACGTAGAACCCAACACAAACTCACCCGGATGCAGGATGAACGGCTCATCAGGAGCCACCTCAACCAGGCGCGTCAAATCCTCCTGCGGCTGAGCAGGATCAATATGCGGGTACTTATGGTTATCGAACAGACGGAAGAAACGATCAATCCTCACGTCCACACTTGCAGGCTGAATCATCGACTCATCGAACGGATCAAGAACGATGCGCCCATCAGCAATCTCTTGACGAATATCGCGATCTGAAATAAGCACGCTTAAAGGATACCTGGCAAACACCACCCACGTGCAGGCATCCACCAGCCCCAGCACACAGGCCTACATCACATTTCAACCCCGCCACCCCGCACACAAACAGCCGCAACATATTTCACGCTCGACAAGCAAGCGCGATACACTGAAAAAGATGCGGCTGTAGCTCAATGGTAGAGCGCACGCTTCCCAAGCCTGATACGCGGGTTCGATTCCCGTCAGCCGCTCCACTTAGGTCTCCAACCGTTAGGCTGGAGACCTCTTTTTTAGGCTTTCGGGAATCGCTGACACTAAAAAATCGCCCCATCAGGGACGATTTCTTACCTCCAGCCCGTCAGCCGCTCTTAAATGCTCTGGTGTTTACCAGGGCTTTTTTTATTTTCCCCAGCTACCCGCGATAGAAATGATCGAATTTACAGTAAAGTCTATATATGTAACAGTACGTCGATAATCTTTTTGCTAGAAATATT
>ERZ1699243.68-NODE-68-length-12791-cov-2.373342_pt1 | contig 12791 bp, 10 predicted proteins | sample MGYA00581516_ERZ1699243 | MGnify/ENA primary metagenome ERZ1699243 (study PRJEB42319, sample SAMD00040310) | human oral metagenome | material: saliva | host: Homo sapiens | study: EMG produced TPA metagenomics assembly of PRJDB4115 data set (Metgenomic analysis of... | reverse complement strand
ACTTAATCCTAATTAATTTCATAGAATCGTCTAAATTATATCAACACCTATATAAAATGGTGACTAACATAATTCAAATATCTCAATCGCATAAAATGAATACAATGGAACGAATAGGAAGATTTAACATCTTGTCTCCTCAAATTGATTTTTTACAAGTATCATATTCTATAAAAAATAATTTCCTCTAGTTTAAAACAGAAATAATAGTTCCCTTAAAACACCAAAAAACCCACCCAATGGGCAGGTTTCTATTCTATATTATTCAGCTAGATTAAGCTTTACCTTCTGAACCGAATACGTCGATACGTTCTTCAACTGATGCTTGGATAGCTTTTACACCGTCAGCCAAGAATTTACGTGGGTCGAAGAGTTTCTTCTTGTCGTATTCTGCTTCGTTTGCTTCGTAGTCACGAGCAAATTTACGAGTTGCGTTAGCGAATGCGATTTGGCATTCAGTGTTAACGTTAACTTTCGCAACACCAAGTTTGATAGCTGCTTGGATTTGCTCATCAGGAATACCTGATCCACCGTGCAATACGATTGGGAATCCTGGAAGAGCTTCTGTCAATTTTTGCAAGTGATCAAGATCAAGACCTTCCCAGTTTGCTGGGTAAGGACCGTGGATGTTACCGATACCAGCTGCCAAGAAGTCGATACCAGTTTCAACCATTGCTTTAGCGTCTTCGATTGGAGCCAATTCACCTTTACCGATGATTCCGTCTTCTTCACCACCGATAGTACCAACTTCAGCTTCTACTGAGATACCTTTAGCGTGTGCTTTTTCAACAACTTCTTTAGCCAATTTAAGGTTTTCTTCAACTGGAAGGTGTGAACCGTCAAACATGATTGAAGTGTAACCAACTTCGATACACTCAAGTGCATCTTCGTAGTGACCGTGGTCAAGGTGGATAGCTACTGGTACAGTGATACCCATTGATTCAACAAGGTTAGCGATCAAGTTGCGAGCAACTTTGTAACCACCCATGTATTTAGCAGCACCCATTGAAGTTTGGATCAAAACTGGAGCTTTTTTAGCTTCTGCTGCGCGCAAGATAGCTTGAGTCCACTCAAGGTTGTTTGTGTTAAATCCACCAACTGCATAACCGTTGTCACGAGCTGCTTGGACAAATTTTTCTGCTGAAACGATTGCCATTTTATCAGGCCTCCTGTATATTTTTATGGGTCATCCCATTTACATTGTTCATTTTATCACTTTTTGATAAAAAAATCTAGTTTTTCCCGCAGTTTCGATTGAATTTCTTCTAGCTTCATCTATGTAAACCCTTTCTATTCCTAGTCTTGGGCGGCTTTTGGAAAAGCTATGAAGAAGGTCAAACGATTCTCCTGCATTTCAAAACGATAAGCTAATTTTTCATGTTCTAATAGACTTTTGACCACAAAGAGCCCCATCCCAGAACCCTTGGCCTTGCGACTAGCATTGTCAGAAAAAGACTGGGCTAGTTTTTCTTGTTCTTCTGGACTGCAGCTATTTTCTATAAAAAGTTCCCCTTCTCTTTCTCCAATGCGAACTAAGCCACCTGGAACAGAGTGCTTAATGGCATTGCTGATGAGATTAGATAGGATCAACTTCATAACTGATGGGTTTAGATAAGCCTGCTGATGGGTCAAACTATTGTCTATCTGGAGCTCTCTATCCTTAGCTAGCAAGGCATAATCCTTAACCAGACTTTGCGTCATCTGGTGTAAGTCAATTTGTTCCCTATCATCTCGCAATTCCTGCACAGACGAGAGAGAAAGTATCTGGAGAACGTGGTGATTGAGCTCATCCACAATCCCCAAGGCAACTCCCAGATAGTGGTCTCTATCCTTATAACGACCGACATTTTCTTTCATGTTTTCAATCAGGATTTTCAAACTAGCCAGAGGTGTTTTCAATTCATGAGAAGCCCCTCGTAGGAATTCGACCTTCATCTTTTCCAGCTGGAGAATGGCTTCATTCTTGTCATGCAAGTCCGCAATGACAGTCAAAAGATGCTGGTAGAGGCTATTGATTTGTTCCTTGAGATCACCAATCTCATCCTTAGAATCCACACGTAATCGCACTTGGGAATCCAAATCCATCATCCGACGGGTCACCCGCTTGATTTCCAAAATCGGAGCAACAATGGTTCGAGCATAGATATAGGCTACTAAGAGGGAAATCAGAAAGGATGCCAGCAAGGTATAGGGAAGAAACTGGAGACTGATTTGCTCTGCTTCCTTTTGCAAATCCATGGAAGCTAGAAACTGGAGAGTCATAGTACCACCGTCTTGCGTTGTCACCTCACGTTCCTCAATAAAGAGAGAGGTGGTCTGACGGTCCGTATCCAGAGGAAGGCTGTCCTTGACTTCTAACTTGTCCTCGGTCATCTCTCCCTTGACCGCCCCCTTAATCTCACTAGTCTGGGAATACAAGTCTAAGACTTGCTCGATACTTTGCCTATCTTTCCCTTCTAGGGACTGGGCAATGGCTGTTGCCTTCTGACCAATGGTTTCCTGACGATGACTCAGATAAGTCGAAGGAAAGAGAAAATAAATGGCTAAATGAAGGCAAATTACCAGAACACTAAAAATCGAGAAGGTATAGATAAATATCTTTGTAAATAAACCTGTTCGTTTCATTTTCGCTCCAATTTATAACCAACATTGCGCACAGTGAGGATGCAGTCCAGGTCTAGCTTTTTCCGCAATTCCTTGATATAGACATCAATGACACGGTCAAAGGGAACATCATCTGTCGCTTTCCAGACCGCATCGATTATCTGAGAACGAGTCAAGGCCCTTCCTTCATTTTTAACCAAATAATCAAGAATTTCCAACTCTTTAGCATTGATGGCTACTTCCTCACCTGCTAGGCTGGCACTGTAGCTCTCAAAGTCCACCTTGGTATCTTTATAGGAGAAGACTCGTCCCGTATCATAATAGCGCTTGAAAATCGCGTCCACCCTCACTTTTAAGAGGGAGAGGGAGAAGGGCTTTTCCAGATAGCCATCTGCTAGCGAAGCAAAGGCACTCATCTTGTATTCTTCATCCTGAAAGGCAGTCAACATCAAGACAGGGACTTGGCTGGTTTTGCGAATCTCAGCTAGCACTTCTAGACCATTGAGCTTGGGCATCTGGATATCCAGTAAAACCAAGGCTACTTCATAGCTGGAAAATTTTTCTAAGGCTTCTTGTCCATCTACAGCCTCAATGGTTTCATAACCACAATCCGTCAAATAGTCACTGATCCCCTCACGGATCATCTCTTCATCTTCTACAATTAAAATTTTCATAGAAAAACGTTTCACATTCCTTTAAATTACATGTAAATTATCTCAATTTCATCTTGAAAAAAAGAGGCCTTATCAAGATAAAATAGATAAAAATGCTACCTATATTATACCCCATTTAGGGGAGAATAGGTAGCAAGTTTTTTATTCGCTATCCAGCAAGAGTTCTTTTGGTTGTTTTCTGAGGAGATTGCTTGAAGCAAGCGCCATAACGAGAACCACTAGAACCAAGGCAAGGACAAAGACGATGATAAAGTCTGATGTCTGAATGGAAATATCTAGGCTCGACAAGGTCTTGCTAAAGCCATCTACTTCTGCACCACCACCAAGGTTAGAGGCTTGAGCAGCCTTGCTGGCTTGCTTGGCAACACCTGAAGTGACATTGGCAAGAACGGTATTTCCGATTGCACGAGCTGTATAGTTAGCTAGGAAGTAAGCAGAAACAAGAGCAGGGATTGCAATCAAGATGGATTCAGTGATAAATTGACCCAAGATACTTGCCTGCTTGAGACCGATAGAGAGGAGAATTCCCACCTCCTTGCGACGAGCGTTGATCCAAAGACTAAGCAAGAGGGCAAGGAGAAGAACTGAGAAGCTCAAGCTTCCCCAGAAGAGGAGGTTGGCCATCTTGTACATACCAGAGATGGATTGCTCAAGAGCTGGGTAGTTAGAGGAGCTCTTAACGAGTGTATAGCTCTTCCAGTTGATACCACTGATGCCATTCAACTCTTTCATAACATCATCCAAGTTCTTGTCCGCTGTTACAAAGAAGGTTGCGTCCCCATAAATAGCTGTGTCTTCTGTGTAACCATATAGTTTAGCAGCCGTATGGATGTCTGTGATAGCTGTGTTCTCGTATAGTTCTTGTGAGTAGGTTACTGCCGACTTATTGTGGCCATCAAAGAGTCCCTTGATTGTCACTTCAACTGTTTCCTTGGCCCCTTTTTCATTGTCTGCATCGTAGATATTGGAGTTCAGTTTGACCTTGTCCCCTACCTTCCAGCCATGTTTAGCAGCCAAGTCTTTGTGCATGAGAATCTGGTATTTGTCATCGTTTGTTAAATGCTCACCTTCGACCAGTTTGTAAGAGCCTGACACAAACTTGTCTTCTTTAGAAGAGTCATTTACACCTGTTATCATCAAGCTACTTCCAAAACGTTGAGCTCGATCTGCAGTTAGATTTTTCTTGGTTTCAGGCGTTTCAATCAGTTCATAGCCTGTCAAATCACCGATAGCATTAATCCGTTTGATGTAGGATTCAATGGCCTTATTCTCAGTAATTTTTTTGATATCTTCACCCTTGATATTCCCAGCACCACGTGGCGTCCCTTGATTAACGCGACGATTGATTTGCATGGAGAAGCTATTGGTGATATTTTTAAAGGTCTCCTGAGAAGCCTTGGCAGTAGCTCCCTTGATCGACAAGCCGACCAAACTCAAGCTCGCCATGAGGAGAATAATCAGGAAGATGACAATCGATTTGAAAAACTTCCTTGTAACATAGGCAAATGCGTTGTGTAACATAGATTCCCTTTCTAGATTTGATTTAATAATTCTATCAAAACAAGCTCATATTATTTACTAGTATTGCGAGTTTCAGTCAGTTTCTTATCTTTCAACTCAAGTGTAATATCTGACGCTTGCGCCACTTCTTTACTGTGTGTGACGACGATGACACATTTACCTGTTTTCTGGGCAAGTGATTTAAGCAGTTCGACAATATCTCCAGCAGTTTTAGGGTCTAGATTTCCCGTTGGCTCATCAGCTAAGATAACTGGAGCTTCTGAAACCAAACTACGAGCAATGGCAACACGTTGCTGTTGACCCCCTGATAACTGGAGAACATTCCGCTTGATCTGACTTTCATCCAAACCAAGCTCAAGGAGCGTATCCTTGCTTGCCTTTTTATTGACCAAGCGGATATTTTCCAGTGGAGAAAGATAATCTATCAAGTTATAATTTTGAAAGACCAAGGAAATATGGTGCATGCGATGGTAAGAATATCCCTTCTTACGAATGTCCTCTCCTTGGAAAAGGATAGAACCTTCAACAGGACTATCTAGACCAGCAAGCAGGGACAAGAGAGTGGATTTTCCTGCTCCTGACTCACCAATAATACTGTAAAATTTCCCGGGTTCAAAATTATAATTGATCTGATATAGGACTGCTTCAGCAGTGTTCTTATAACGGTAGGTAACATCTTGTAATTGTAATAAAGTCATGATTTCTCCTTCTTAACTAATAGATGATAAAATTTCTTTAGGCGATTTTCTAAATAAGAATAGGAAACAAAGGGCTACTGACAAGCAACTAATCAATAACAGAAAGACATAGGATTCTGCAAAAGATAGGACGCTGGTTGATAGACTGCTTGCTTTGGCTAGTGTGTCTTGTAGAGCTGCCTGATCTCCACTTGCTAGGACAGTTTGGAGCAGATAGGATGTAATGGCATTTCCAGCGATAAAGGATGGAAGCAAAGCTCCGAGAGATACCAAAACTACCTCTAAACAGAACTGTAGGAAAATCGAGCTCTTGCCTTTTCCAAGTGCCAGTAAAATTCCCACTTCGTAGACCCTTTCTCTCAACCAGAGAGACAAAACAAGAATTAAGGCCCCTGCTCCCGCTATCAACATCCCATAAAGGAAGATGGTCAGGAAGGTTTGGAAGGTTGCTACTGAGTCTTTGATTTGTTCAAAGGCCTTGTTTTCCTTCTCGACTTGGTAGCCTTGATTTTCCAAGGCCAAGTTTTCCACCTGCTTCATGAGTCCGTCCATTTCCTTAGGATTTTCTACATAGAAGCGCGCTGCACTGACTAGAGATTCACCATTTCCCAAAAGGCTTTGGCTACTTTCATAGTCTGTAAAGACCTGGTTTTCACTGAAGTCGGAAGACAAGCCTGTAAATTTCTCTTGTTTTTTACCAGAGAAGATTCCGACGATTTCAAACTCGACAGTTTGTCCTTTCCCAGCTTCTGACTGTCCAGCATCCAAGCGAATCTTGTCATGAAGCGAAAGACCGTTCTTCTTAGCCAACTCTTCGTGGATCAGAATTTTATTGGAATCCCCTTTTTGAAGGTGTCGCCCTTCTTTTAGATTGAAAGCCGAGCTGGTAAAGATCACATCCTTAGATGAATCCTCAAGAGCTGTTAAACTAACCAAGTTTTTGTCTGCAGCTGATAAATCATCACGCTCCACGCTCTGCTCGCCACTCACTGCTTCCTTGTCTTTTAGTTTTGCGACCGTCTCGAGTTCAGGAGAAACATTTTCCAGTCCCTTAATCTTGCTTACAGATGCTAGGTCTGACAACTTGAAGGTCTGACCATTTTCTATCTTCTTAATAGAAAAAGAGGTATTGAGTGATTTGTAAAGATTGGTTTCAACTGTTTTGTTGGACTTCATCAGAGTCAAACAGGCTGAAATTCCAGCCAATAGGACCAATAAAATCAGAAATAAAATAAAACTTCTCAGTCGTTTTCTGCTGACATAAGCCCAAGCTCTTTGGATTGGATTCATTTGTCACCTCCATATTTGTAAGACTATTATAAAATCCAAATATGAAATGTTTATGAAATACAAAAAAAGAGCAAAAATTTTTTGCTCTACTTGAATTAGATGAAAACAAAAGAGCTAGCTTAAGCTAACTCTTATCCTATGCGGAGAGAGGGACTTGAACCCTCACGACCTAAAGCGGTCACAGGATCCTTAGTCCTGCGCGTCTGCCAATTCCGCCATCCCCGCGTCGATTACTTTACTAGTATATCAACTTTTAGGATGCTTGTCAACACTTTTTTTCAATTTTTTTCATTTCATCAACCAAATTACTCAGAAATTTCATTTAGATTTTCATCTACTAACTTAGCTCCAAGTGTATTTTTAAAATGTCCAAGGGCAAATTGGTGATTTTCAGGCCAGATGGAAGCAACAGCTGGTTTAACAATCTCGATGTCATATCCTAGATTATAGGCATCTATAGCTGTATGCAGGACACAGATGTCCGTCAAGACACCTGTTAAAATAACTGTAGACACGCGACGCTCTCTCAAACGGATATCCAGATCAGTTCCTGAAAAGGCTGAGTAATGGCGTTTATCCATCCAAAAGACACGACTGTCTGAACCATGCTCTTGATAAAAGGTCCCCAAATCTCCGTATAAATTCCGTCCACTAGTCCCAATCAAATTGTGAGGAGGAAACAGCTTGCTTTCTGGATGGAAACAATCGTTTTCTTCATGAGCATCTATTGTAAAGAAGATGTAATCTCCGCGTTCAAAAGCTAATCGAGTTACCTTGCTAATGGCATCCGAAATCGCCTGAGCTGGAGCACCTGCTGTCAGCTTCCCACTATCAGCAACAAAATCTTCTGTATAGTCAATCGAAATTAAAGCCTTAGTCATTAGTAATCTCTTTTCTTCACTTCTTCAAAAATATCTGAAATCAAGACCTTAAGGTAGGTTCCTTTCATTCCAAGTGAGCGACTTTCAATAATTCCCGCAGACTCAAGTTTACGAAGAGCATTGACAATCACAGAACGGGTAATACCGATACGGTCTGCAATCACAGACGCAGTCAACTGCCCTTCATTTCCATTTAATTCCCCTAAAATTGCTGAAACAGCACGGAGTTCGGAGTAAGACAGAGTATTAACCGCCATGGTAACAGCAGTACGGCGACGGATATTTTTCTCATCTTCTTCACGCTGGAAGTTGAGGAGTTGAATTCCAACAACGGTACTCGCAATCTCAACAAGAATCAAGTCCTCGTCTTCAAATTTTTTATCATTGCGCCAAATAATCAAAGAACCAAGGCGAATCCCTGATACATGAATCGGTGCAATAGTCGTCAAACCATCTGGAAAGTCGGCACGACTTTCCACAGGGAAAATACTTAAATCATGATCAACTGTCAGATTGGCTTCTGTATCGTAGATCATGTTCGCACCTTGAATGTAGTCATCTGGGAAAATCTTAGTTTGGAAGAATTGCTCTACACGATCTGTATTGGTTTTATAACGCATAAAATAGCCAAGGAGACGTCCCTTGCTATTGACGATACAGGCGTTACAGTCAATAATATCTGCCAATTGACGGGTAATCGCATTGTAGGGAAGTTCTTCCTGCAACTGCTCCTCTGAGCGCTTCAGGATAGAAGTAATTTTTCTAGTTTTTTCTAATAAATGTGCCATTTTTCACCTCGAATTTAATCGCTATCATTATAACATAAACAGCTTGAATTTTCAATTATTATCTGAAAATTGCTTATTTAATTGCAATTTGAAAAAACAAGAATATTTTTAATTAAATTGCTTCTTTTCTATTGACAAGCTCCCTATTTTTGTGTATTATAATATCACAAGAAGATAATATATCTATTTTATTTATCTTTCTTTTCCATTCGGTCTCCTTATATAAAAAAGCGATTCATTTTGAACCGCTTTTTCTTATTTATCGCCCTTGTTACGAATAACAAAGCCTGTTTGCTTTTCACTTGAAGTATTGCGTGGTTTTTTATTATCCTTACGGTAACGTTTTTCCTTATCAAAACGATCATTGCCACGACTTCCTTTTTTGAAATCATCACGACGACCATTGCCACGGCGATCACGGTCTCGACGGTCGTCCCCACGACGGCCTCCACGACCTCCCTTAGCTTTACCACCGAAGCCATTACCTGATGGTTTAAATGGCAGTGGTTTTTCACGTGCAATCTCCACTTCTGGAAGGCTATCTGGGTCTTGGACTGTCAGACTCAAAATATACATTGCCAATTCTTCTGGAGTAAATTCGGCTGCTAGCTTGCGAGCATCCTTACCAAATTTCTCAAAGTTGGCACGGATAGTCTCATCTGCAAAATCACGTTCGATTTTCTTGAGAGCTACGTGTTTTTTTGCTTGGAAGGCTTCTTCTGCACTTGCAGGTTTAAGACCTTTCATGCGTTTTTTGGTTAAGTTTTCAATGATTTGGAGGTAGCCCATTTCATTTGGTGATACGAAAGTAATAGACTGACCTGACTTACCAGCACGACCTGTACGACCGATACGGTGAACATAACTTTCAGGATCTTGTGGAATATCGTAGTTGTAGACATGGGTCACACCTGAAATATCCAACCCACGCGCTGCAACGTCTGTCGCAACCAAAACATCAAGATTGCCATTTTTAAAGTCACGAAGGACACGAAGACGTTTGTTTTGGTCTAGGTCTCCATGAATTCCTTCTGCACGGAAGCCACGGATTTTCAGACCACGAGTCAATTCATCTACACGGCGTTTGGTACGACCAAATACGATAGCAAGTTCTGGTTGTTCCACATCCATGAGACGAGTCATGGTATCAAATTTTTCTTGTTCTTTAACTCGGATATAGTATTGGTCAACCAATTCTGTTGTCAATTCCTTGGCAGCAATCTTCACATGCTCAGGTTCTTTCATAAACTGAACACCGATACGTTTGATGGCATCTGGCATAGTTGCTGAGAAGAGTAGGGTTTGACGGTTTTCAGGGACACGAGAAATGATCGCTTCGATATCTTCAAGGAAGCCCATGTTGAGCATTTCATCTGCTTCGTCAAGGATGAGAGTTTCAATATCTTGTAATTTCAAGGCCTTGCGTTTAATCAAGTCCAAGAGGCGACCTGGAGTTCCCACCACGATATGGGCACCAGATTTAAGAGCTTTGATTTGTTTTTCAATGCTGGAACCACCGTAAACTGAGCGAACTTTCACTCCCTTGCTACGGCCAAAGCGGAAGAGTTCTTCTTGACTTTGGACAGCAAGTTCACGTGTTGGAGCGATAACCAAAGCTTGGATGGTCGCTTCTTCTGTACGGATTTTTTCAAGGGTAGGCAAGCCAAAGGCTGCAGTTTTTCCTGTACCAGTCTGAGCTTGACCGATAACGTCCTTACCTTCAAGAGCCAAGGGAATAGTTTGTTCTTGGATCGGACTGGCTTCTACAAAACCAGCTTTTTCAATCTCTGCTAGCAAATCAGCAGACAAGTTTAATTCATTAAATTTCACGTTATTCTTCTTTCTAAAGGTGGTGCGAAGCCACCCTATAGGGCTTAGTTTATACTTTTCTTTTTATGACGTATTTTCATATACTGGATATAAAATCGTGTTGCTTCTTTTCCACAAAAGAAAAGTACTGTTTTCTTTGCAACCTATCTAGTATAACACAAGAGAGAAGCAAAAGATAGCCTAATCCGTCGATAAAGTCATGTAAACGATTTTTCCGTAACTTCTCAAAGTAACTTCCAGCTCTCTCCCAAAACTGGAAGTTAGTCTCAGACGACGAATTATGCTAGAATTAAGCCTGAGACTTTTCGTGAGGAGGCACCTCATGACGAAAAAACAAAAACATCTCACTCTAGAAGACCGTATTGACATCCAAACTGGAATCAGCCAACAGGAGACTTTCCGTTCCATCGCTGAGAAGATGGGAAAAGACCCGTCAACGATTTCAAAGGAAATCAAGCGCAATCGCATCATTCATCCAACATCCGTCAAATCTGATTGCACGGATTGCCCTCTTCTCAAAAAAGCTCCTTATGTCTGTAACAACTGTCCAAAAAAGAGGACGGATTGTGGGTTTAACCGCTATCTTTACTACGCGAAAAAGGCACAGGAGCAGTACGAGACTATGTTGAGGGAATCCAGACAGGGAATTCCCCTAAACAAGGAAAGTTTTTATCAGATGGACAAGGTCTTAACCCTAGGCATCCAGAAGAAACAAAGCATCTACCATATCATTCAGACACATAACCTACCTGTGTCGAAAGCTACGGTGTATCGGCATGCCAAGCTGGGATATCTGACAGCCAAGCCCATTGATTTTCCTCGGATGGTCACGTTCAAGGAACGCAGAAAATCCAGAAAAGTAGCTATTCCCAAAGAGCTAAAAATTGGGCGAACCTACCAAGATTTCCAAGAGTTACGAGAAACAGATGATTTCTTCAAATGGTTGGAAATGGACACGGTCATCGGCAGACCTGGTGGAAAGCTACTGCTCACCTTCAACGTTTCCTTCTGCAATTTCCTCTTCGCCTTGCTTTTGGACAACAAGACTGCTCTGGAGGTCGCCACTAAATTCGCAGCTTTGAAAGAAAGAGTCATGGACGGAGGGGTTGCGTTCCATCAGCTGTTCCCTGTCATTCTAACGGACAACGGCTCTGAGTTCTCCTATGTGGAGGAGCTTGAGAGAGACATTGATGGGAAGTCTCACCTCTACTTCTGCGACCCTAGCCGTCCTGACCAGAAGGGGCGGATTGAGAAGAACCATACGGTTTTGCGAGCCATTCTGCCCAAGGGCACTTCCTTTGACCAGCTGACTCAGAAAGACGTCAATCTAGTCATTTCCCATGTCAATTCCTTGAAACGAGAAGAGTTTCAAGGAAAATCTGCTTACGACGTCTTCACCTTCACCTTTGGCGAGGACATCGCCGCTCTTCTGGGTTGCCAATTTGTCAAACCAGAAGACACACACTTATCACCTGATTTATTGAAATAAAGGGAATTTTTCCCTCTAACTACACATCTTATCACCATCGAAAAGTCTCACACTAAACGCTAGCAACTGGAAGTTACTCTAAGACGACTCTGTTTTAGGGCTATTTGTCGTGCACTTTTTTCTGTGTCTTTTCGCTTTTGAACCCTTATATATCAAGAAAAAGAAAACCAGCGGAAGTTAGTCTAATACGGATTTCCACTAATTTCACGCGTTTTTCTCATACTAAAAGCTAGGTTGGGGGAAACTGGAAGTTAGTTTTAGAAGTTACCCTATTTTTTTGAGGTAGTAAAAAAATACATCAAAAACGGAAATGTAAAAACAAGGCTAAACAATTTACTTGCTCAGCCTTGACATCTACTAAAATTTCTGATAGTATTAATCTTACTGATAAACAAGTCCCAATTGTTTATCTTTATGAGAGGTACGTTGCTGCGTGCCTCTTTTTAACTATAAGAATATTATACACTAATACCTCTTACAAGTCAAGAATTTAAGCTGTTTTTAAGCGTTTTTCTAATTATTTTTTTACCTTTTTATTAAGAAATCGATCCCGTTCTCGATGCCTATGACCCTTCCATGAAGCATCAACCATCAGACCTAGACTCCGAGGAACTTTATTCATTTTTTCTTTTATCTTTGCACCGCTCATTCCTTCTGAGCGGTATTTTTCATACTCTTTTCTCCAATTCCCGAAAAACAGATCTCTTATCTGCTTATCTGATAACAATATGATATGCGACATCGTATCCGCATGTTCAATAGACCAATACATTCCTCGATTTTTCATTCGATAGCTAATTTTCCGGTGCTGGCTCTCCATAATCCCTAAGCTATCTATTTCTAGATTTCTTTGCTCAGGGCTAACAGCATATTGAAAGTTTAGTAAGAGCCTTTTCTTAAAACTTATAAAACTTTCAAATTTCTTTTCATCCTGGGTATTTAAAACTAGTGATTCTAGAGTATCAATGGCACTTTTAAGCTTCTTTCTACTGTTATTTTTGATTGCTTCAATAAAA
>ERZ1699243.67-NODE-67-length-12800-cov-2.746706_pt1 | contig 12800 bp, 10 predicted proteins | sample MGYA00581516_ERZ1699243 | MGnify/ENA primary metagenome ERZ1699243 (study PRJEB42319, sample SAMD00040310) | human oral metagenome | material: saliva | host: Homo sapiens | study: EMG produced TPA metagenomics assembly of PRJDB4115 data set (Metgenomic analysis of... | reverse complement strand
GCCGTATCCTTATGCAGTTGATGACCACCAAACTGCCAACGCGCGTTTTATGGTGCAGGCCGAAGCTGGTTTGCTGCTGCCGCAAACTCAACTGACGGCAGAAAAACTGGCCGAAATCCTTGGTGGATTAAACCGTGAAAAATGCCTGAAATGGGCGAAGAATGCCCGTACGCTGGCGTTGCCGCACAGCGCGGACGATGTGGCGGAAATTGCCATATCCTGTACTGAATAAGCAGGCAGACCTCGATTAAAGGCCGTCTGAAAAATTGATTAACGGCGTTTCAGACGGCCTTTATTGCTTTTGTTAAAATTCCTTTACAATAAAAGCATAGCGCAGAAGCGGATAGCCCTTTAAAATAACGCCTTTATGCACTAAAAACCAACCGGAACGCAACGTTATGATGAAAAATCGAGTAACCAACATCCATTTTGTCGGAATCGGCGGCGTCGGCATGAGCGGTATTGCCGAAGTTTTACACAATTTGGGCTTTAAAGTTTCCGGTTCGGATCAGGCGCGTAATGCTGTTACTGAGCATTTGAGCGCTCTTGGCATTCAAGTTTACCCCGGCCATACTGCCGAACACGTCAATGGTGCCGACGTAGTTGTTACTTCTACTGCCGTCAAAAAAGACAATCCTGAAGTTGTTGCCGCGTTGGAGCAGCAGATTCCCGTGATTCCGCGCGCGTTAATGTTGGCGGAACTGATGCGCTTCCGCGATGGTATCGCCATTGCTGGTACGCACGGTAAAACCACAACAACCAGCCTGACTGCTTCTATTCTCGGCGCGGCAGGACTTGACCCGACTTTCGTTATCGGCGGCAAACTCAATGCCGCTGGTACCAATGCCCGTTTGGGTAAAGGCGAATACATCGTCGCAGAAGCCGACGAATCCGATGCCTCTTTCCTGTATCTGACGCCGATTATGTCCGTCGTGACCAATATCGACGAAGACCACATGGACACTTACGGCCACAGCGTTGAGAAGCTGCATCAGGCGTTTGTCGATTTCATCCACCGTATGCCGTTTTACGGCAAAGCGTTTTTGTGTATCGACAGCGAACACGTCCGCGCGATTTTGCCCAAAGTGAGCAAGCCTTACGCGACTTACGGCTTGGACGATACTGCCGATATCTACGCAACCGACATCGAAAATATCGGCGCGCAAATGAAATTTACCGTTCATGTTCAAATGAAAGGACATGAGCAAGAGCCGTTTGAAGTTGTTTTAAATATGCCCGGCCGCCACAACGTCCTCAATGCGTTGGCGGCTATCGGCGTTGCGCTGGAAGTTGGTGCATCGGTTGAAGCCATTCAAAAAGGCTTGCTCGGCTTTGAAGGCGTCGGCCGCCGCTTCCAAAAATATGGCGACATCAAATTGCCAAACGGTGGAACCGCTTTGCTGGTGGACGATTATGGCCATCATCCTGTCGAAATGGCGGCAACCCTTTCCGCTGCACGCGGCGCGTATCCGGAAAAACGTTTGGTGCTTGCCTTCCAGCCGCACCGCTATACTCGCACACGCGATTTGTTTGAAGACTTTACTAAAGTCCTCAATACCGTTGATGCGCTGGTGTTGACCGAAGTTTATGCAGCAGGCGAAGAGCCGATTGCTGCAGCCGATTCCCGCGCGCTGGCGCGCGCCATCCGCGTATTGGGCAAACTTGAGCCTATTTACTGCGAAAACGTTGCCGACCTGCCGCAAATGCTGCTGAATGTTTTGCAAGACGGTGATGTTGTTCTGAATATGGGTGCCGGCAGTATCAACCGCGTTCCGTCTGCATTGGTGGAATTGTCGAAACAATCATAATAAACAGGCATATTGGCCTTTGAGGACAGATAGGTCGTCTGAATAATATTCAGACGGCCTGTATCAGTATTTAAGAAAGTGGAAATTATGCAGAATTTTGGCAAAGTGGCCGTGTTGATGGGTGGCTTCTCCAGCGAGCGTGAAGTGTCGCTGGACAGCGGTGCCGCTATTTTGGCTGCCTTGAAAAGCAAAGGCGTCGATGCCCATGCGTTCGACCCCAAAGAAATCCCGTTGTCTGAATTGAAAACACAAGGTTTTCAGACGGCCTTCAATATTCTGCACGGCACTTTCGGCGAAGATGGCGCGATTCAAGGCGCGTTGGAGCTGATGGGTATTCCTTACACCGGCAGCGGCGTGGCTGCTTCTGCGTTGGGTATGGACAAATATCGCTGCAAACTGATTTGGCAGGCTGTGGGCTTGCCTGTTCCTGAGTTTGCCGTATTGCATGACGACAGTGACTTTGATGCCGTTGAAGAAAAATTGGGCCTGCCGATGTTTGTCAAACCTGCAGCTGAAGGTAGCAGCGTCGGCGTGGTAAAAGTAAAAGAAAAAGGCCGTCTGAAAAGCGTTTACGAAGAATTGAAACACTTGCAGGGCGAAATCATTGCCGAACGCTTTATCGGCGGCGGCGAGTATTCTTGCCCGGTATTGAACGGCAAAGGCCTGCCGAGCATTCATATTATTCCGGCTACCGAGTTTTACGACTACGAAGCTAAATACAACCGCGACGATACGGTTTATCAATGCCCATCGGAAGATTTGAGCGAGGCGGAGGAAAACCTGATGCGCGAACTGGCTGTGCGTGGTGCGCAGGCGATTGGTGCGGACGGCTGTTCGCGTGTGGACTTTCTGAAAGATACGGACGGTAAATTGTATCTCTTGGAAATCAATACCTTGCCTGGTATGACCAGCCATAGTTTGGTGCCAAAATCTGCAGGCCATACCGGCGTGGATTTTGCTGATTTGTGTATTGAGATTTTGAAGACCGCTCATGTGGGATGATGCAGGCGCACTGGGTCGATTGACCCGCCGGCTATTGGTGCTGATGACCTTTCTGCTGATAGGTTCGGGCATAGCTTGGCTTTACAATTCCAAATATTTCCCTGTGAAACAGATTGCCATTCAGGGTAAGCTGAAATATGCTTCCAGCAAAGAATTGCAAACCGTTGCACGAGAGCATATCAGGGGTAATATGTTCCGCGCCGATATTGATTCGGCGCAGGCCGCTTTTCAGGAGTTGCCTTGGATTGACTCGGCAATGGTACGCCGCCGTTTTCCGGAAACCGTGGAAATTATCCTGACCGAGCGCGTGCCGGTTGCACACTGGCGCGCAGGCGGCTTGGTGGACAGTAAGGGTAATGTGTTTGCCGCAAGCCTGAAACAGGACCTGCCTATATTTGAAGGGCAGCAGGGGACGGGTAAAGACATGGTCAAACATTATGCGGACTTTTCCGGTATTTTGAGCCCGTTGAAGCTGACCATCAAAGAATTGATCTACACGCCGCGTTCGGCATGGCTGCTTGTATTGAACAACGGCATTACCGTGCGTTTGGGGCGTGAAAACGAAATCAAACGTTTGCAGCAGTTTGCCCAGATTTGGCCATCGCTGCTGCGTAAAAAACAAAGTCGTATCGAGTATGTCGATATGCGTTATAAGGATGGTTTTTCAGTCCGTTACAGGCCGTCTGAAAACCCTTCCGACAGTGAATAGCCGATTAGACGTGAAGCAATCTTGTTTCAAAAATAATCAAACCGTCAGTCAGACAACATAGCGAACGAGCAATTATGGAACAACAACAAAATAAATATATCAGTGCCTTAGACATTGGTACGTCCAAGGTCATCGCCTTAATCGGTGAGATTCGGGAAGATAACGAAATCCACATTGTTGGCTTGGGTCAAAGCCCTTCACGCGGTTTGCGTGCAGGTATGGTGACCAACATTGATGCCACTGCGCAAGCCATTCGTCAGGCGGTAGAAGATGCCGAGCTAATGGCAGATACCAAAATTTCCCACGTCGTCACCGGTATTGCCGGTAACCATATCCGCAGCCTGAATTCACAAGGCGTGGTAAAAATTAAAGATGGCGAAGTGTCGCAAGCCGACATCGATCGTGCCATCGAAACGGCCAAAGCCATCAATATTCCGCCTGATCACAATATCTTGCATACCGTGGTTCAAGAGTACATCATCGACAACCAACCTGGTGTGAAAGAGCCTATCGGCATGAGCGGCGTGCGTTTGGATACCCGTGTACACATCATTACCGGTGCGAACACTGCTTTGCAAAATATCCAAAAATGTATCCAACGTTGCGGCTTGCAAATGGATCAAATCATGCTTCAGCCTTTGGCAAGCGGTCATGCTGTTTTGACTGAAGACGAAAAAGATTTGGGCGTGTGTGTCATCGATATCGGTGGCGGTACGACCGACATCGCGGTTTATACCAACGGCGCAATCCGCCATACTGCGGTTATTCCCGTTGCCGGCGATTTGATTACCAAAGACTTGGCGCAAGCCTTGCGTACGCCGCACAGTGCAGCCGAATACATCAAAATCCATTACGGCGCCGCGATTCCGACTATGGACGGCTTGGATGAAATGATTGAAGTCCCTAGCGTTGGCGACCGTCAATCGCGTCAAATTTCACGCCGTGTATTGGCTGAAATCATCGGTCCGCGCGTAGAAGAAATTTTGGAATTGACGCTGAACGAATTGCGCCGCTCTGGGTTCCCTGAAGAAGTGTTAACTTCCGGTATCGTTTTGACCGGTGGTGCTTCTATGTTGACCGGTATTGTTGAGTTGGCGGAAGAAGTATTCAACCTGCCGGCGCGTATCGGTGTTCCACAAGAAATGGGCGGCGTATCCGAGCGTATCCGCAATCCACGCTATTCAACAGCGATTGGCCTGCTTCAGACGGCCTATGCTGCCGAAGAGGGTGAGCAAACCAGCCGAACCGGTGCGATTGCCCTGAATGATTCAGGCAAAAAAATGGGTCTGTGGGAAAAAATCCAAAGATTCTTCAGAGACAATTTCTGATAAAAGTTTTCAGGGCGGACTGTGTAGCAACTGTTTGTCCTGAATATTTAAGTGGAATTAAACGGTTTTAAATAATTGCCAAGTGGGTAATTTAAAACTTGTATATTTTCTGTTAAAAAATGTAGTAAAAATATAACGCCGACAGCCGAGTGGTAAGAAGATTTTTGCCAGTATCTGGATACTTCTTATATAATACGGATAATGAGTTATTTTTGAACCGTCCTTATAAAGCGGGGCGCGGAGGATTATTGAATGGAATTTGTTTACGACGTAGCAGAATCAGCAACGAGCCCTGCTGTTATTAAAGTTATCGGTTTGGGCGGCGGTGGCTGTAATGCCATCAACAACATGGTTGCCAACACTATTCATGGTGTTGAGTTCATCAGTGCCAATACTGATGCGCAATCATTGGCTAAAAACAATGCGGCTAAACGCATTCAATTGGGTACAAACCTGACTCGCGGTTTGGGTGCCGGTGCAAATCCTGAAATCGGCCGCGCCGCTGCCCAAGAAGATCGCGAAGCCATCGAAGATGCCATCCGCGGTGCAAACATGCTGTTCATCACTACCGGTATGGGTGGCGGTACAGGTACCGGCTCTGCTCCTGTTGTGGCTGAAATCGCTAAAGAAATGGGTATCCTGACTGTTGCGGTTGTAACCCGTCCGTTTGCTTATGAAGGCAAACGCGTACATATCGCTCAAGCAGGTTTGGATCAACTCAAAGAGCGCGTCGATTCCCTGATTATTATCCCGAACGACAAATTGATGACTGCTTTGGGCGAAGACGTGACCATGCGCGAAGCTTTCCGTGCTGCCGACAATGTACTGCGTGACGCAGTTGCCGGTATTTCCGAAGTGGTGACTTGCCCTAGCGACATGATCAACTTGGACTTCGCCGACGTGAAAACTGTGATGAGCAATCGCGGTATCGCCATGATGGGTTCAGGTTTCGTGCAAGGTATCGATCGTGCCCGTTTGGCTACCGATCAAGCTATCTCCAGCCCGCTCTTGGATAACGTTACTTTGGATGGCGCACGCGGTGTATTAGTAAACATTACCACTGCTCCTGGCTGCCTGAAAATGTCTGAGTTCAACGAGATTATGCGTATCGTCAACCAAAATGCACACCCTGAAGTGGAATGCAAATTTGGTGCTGCCGAAGACGAGAGCATGAGCGAAGATGCTATCCGTATTACCATCATTGCTACCGGCTTGAAAGAAAACGGTACTGACAACCAACTGCGTGCTGCTGCCCGTACCCAACAATTGGTACGCGGTGCGGAAGAAGCGCCTCAAGCTCAAAGCCAAAGCAGTGCTGAAAGCCTGGTTCGTACCAACCGCAATATCCGTTCTATGAATCTCACTGCGGCTGATTTCAGCAACCAGTCTGTACTGGATGACTTTGAAATTCCTGCTATCTTGCGCCGTCAGCAACATACTTCTGAGAAATAATCAGGATCATGTATGAAAAGACCTGCCTTAAGGGCAGGTTTTTTTATTAGTAAAATAAACTTAAGGCCGTCTGAAAATTTTCAGACGGCCTTAAGTTTTCAAATAAAGCAAATAACAAACTTACCCTTTATTTAGGATTTGCTTGTTTTCGCCCTCGCGACGCAACTCTTTGGGCAAGACAAATACAATGCTTTCTTCTGTGCCTTCTCCTTCGCGTATGGTCTCGTGTCCCCAGTCTTGAATGGTTTGTAAGACTTCTCGGACCAAGACTTCGGGTGCGGATGCACCGGCAGTGACACCAACCTTGGTTTTGTTTTCAAACCATTCTTTTTTCAGATAGGAGGCATTATCGACCATATAGGCATCAACTCCGCGCAATGCGGCTACTTCACGCAAGCGGTTGCTGTTGGAAGAGTTGGGCGAGCCGACAACAATTACGATATCGCATTCTTCGGCCAATTCTTTAACGGCAGTTTGGCGGTTGGTTGTAGCGTAGCAGATGTCTTCTTTGTGCGGATTGCGGATATTGGGAAAGCGTTGGTTTAAAGCTGCAATGATGTCTTTGGTTTCGTCTACCGATAAGGTGGTTTGGCTGACGTAGGCAAGTTTGTCAGGATTTTTGACGTTCAGTCCGGCCACATCTTCCACTGTCTCAATCAGAAACATTTTACCCGGAGGTAATTGTCCCATCGTGCCTTCTACTTCGACGTGGCCTTTGTGGCCGATCATGATAATTTCGTAATCTTGCTCATCGAGGCGGGCTACTTCTTTATGGACTTTGGTTACCAAAGGGCAGGTGGCATCAAAAACGCGGAAACCACGTTGTGCCGCTTCTTCCTGTACGGCTTTGGATACGCCGTGAGCCGAGTAAATCAGCGTTGCGCCCTTTGGGACATCCGCCAAGTTATCGACAAAGACAGCACCTTTTGCCCGCAGATTGTCGACGACGAATTTGTTGTGAACGACCTCATGGCGGACGTAAATGGGCGCGCCGAATTCTTCGAGTGCACGTTCAACAATGCTGATGGCACGGTCAACACCGGCACAGAAGCCGCGGGGATTGGCAAGGATAATGGTTTTTTGAGTCATGTGTATTCCGTTTTCAGACGGCCTTTGTGTCGTTTGGAGGTGTTTTTTTGTGCAGCAATCCATCTATTACCAAGCAAACTGCGCCAACGCAGATAAAGCTGTCGGCAATGTTAAATGCAGGGTAGAACCAGTTTTGCCAATAGAAAAGCAGAAAATCGACAACGTGGCCGTGAATCAGGCGGTCAACCACATTGCCAATCGCGCCGCCGATAATCATGGCAGCCCCCAGTTTGCCCCAGCGGCCAAACTCATCACGCCAGATAGCACGGGCCAAATACAGGCTGATAACGACTGCCAGACCTAAAAAGAAGAATTTCTGCCAGCCGCCTTGGTCGGCCAAAAAGCTGAATGCCGCGCCAGGATTATAGGCAAGAGTCAGGTCAAAGAAGTCTGGAATGATATTGAGGCGTTCGCCTTCGGTAAAGTGTTTCAAGATTTCCCATTTGCTCAGTTGGTCAAGAATGATGGCAACGAGGGAAAGTAAGAAAAAAGGAATTTTTTTAGAAGAGGATGAACTCATGTTTTCAGACGGTTTATGTAATAAAGGGCTTATTTTACCTGAAAGCAGGCTGGAAGTGTTTGCGATGGTATCGGCGTTAAGGCCGTCTGAAAATAGAAACGCCGCCACTTGAATATATCAAAGGGCGGCGGCGTGATAAGTATGTGCGGGCTTATTGATTCTTAAGCAATGGGAAGCCCAGTTTCTCGCGGCTTTCAACGAATTTTTGAGCAACGATACGGCTCAACGCACGAATACGGCCGATGTAGGTTGCACGTTCGGTAACAGAAATAGCACCGCGTGCATCCAAGAGGTTGAACGTATGGCCGGCTTTGAGTACAAGCTCGTAAGCAGGCAGGGCAAGACTGGTGTCTTCAACTGCAAGCAGGCGTTTGGCTTGTTCTTCATAGTCGTTGAATTGGCGCAAGAGCCAATCGGCATCGCTGTATTCGAAGTTGTAGGTGGATTGTTCGACTTCGTTTTGATGATAAACGTCGCCGTAAGTGACGATGTTGCCATCAAGGGTTTTTGCCCAAACGAGGTCGTATACGTTTTCCACGCCTTGCAGATACATGGCGAGACGCTCAATACCGTAGGTGATTTCACCGAGTACAGGGGAGCAGTCGATACCGCCGACTTGTTGGAAGTAGGTGAATTGGGTTACTTCCATGCCGTTAAGCCAAACTTCCCAACCCAAGCCCCAAGCGCCGAGAGTAGGGTTTTCCCAGTCGTCTTCGACAAAGCGGATATCGTGTACTTTAGGGTCGATACCCAATTCGCGCAGGGAGTCGAGGTATAGGTCTTGAATATTGGCTGGCGCAGGTTTGAGCGCAACTTGGAATTGATAGTAGTGTTGCAGGCGGTTGGGGTTGTCGCCATAGCGGCCGTCTTTGGGGCGGCGGCTGGGTTGAACGTAAGCGGCAAACCAAGGCTCTGGGCCTAATGCGCGCAGGCAGGTGGCTGGATGCGAAGTACCGGCACCGACTTCCATATCGAAAGGTTGGATAACGGTGCAGCCTTTGTCTGCCCAGTAGTTTTGTAATTTGAAAATAATTTGTTGGAAGGTGAGCATGGTGGATGGAATAGGTTGGAATAAAGAGGGTATTTTACTGTTTTGAGCCTGTTTTGGATAGGCTGAAGGAGGCGGCGCAGTTTATTTGCCGTCCAACAGGTCTGAAAAGGGGTCGTCTTTTGAAGAAACGGTGTATTTTTCTTGTGCCCATTCGCCTAAATCAATGAGTTTGCACCGTTTGCTGCAGAAAGGGCGGTAGGGGCTGTCGGTGTTCCAAACGACTTCTTTGTGGCAGGTTGGACATTTTACAACAGGAGCGGTCATGCAGTTTCTTTCAGAGTTTGTGCAATAGATTGATAGTATTGATGCAAACGGGCAACCTTGATTTTTGCTTCTTCCATGCTATGGGTATTGTCCAATACATCGTCGGCATGCAGCAGTCTGTCAGTTCGAGAAGCTTGGGTGGCCATAATTTGACGCGTTTGTTCTTCTGAAAAACCATTGCGTTGGTGTACGCGTTCGATTTGGACGGACTCTGGAACATCTACGACCAAAATGCGGTCGGTCTCTGCTTTAAATGCCGGATTCTCAATCAAAAGCGGTACATCAACAATCCCGTAGGTGGAGGAGGCAAGTTGTTGTTTCTGCAGTTGGATTTTGTTTAAGATTAATGGCAGAAGCAGGTTTTCCAGTTGTTTTTTGGATTGAGGCCGTCTGAAAACCTCTTCCCGTAAAGCCATACGATTCAGACGGCCTTCATGATCAAAAACCTCATCGCCGAAAAGCTGGCGGATGGCAGGAAGGGCTTCGCCGTTTTCCGCGGTCAGTGAGCGGCTGATGGCATCGGCATCGATAATGGGTGCGCCAAGTTCGGCAAACATTTGGGCAATAGATGATTTACCGCTACCGATACCGCCGGTCAAGCCTATCCATAATGTCATTATCGGAATCCTGATTGTACGAGCCACCATTGTACCAGTTGGGTAATAGGTGCATTGGCAACCAAAATAATCCATCCTGCCACAGCAAGGCTGGGACCAAAAGCAAAATATTGACCTTTACCGACGCGGGCAATGAGTGCGCCCACCAGTCCGACTAAGGCAGCCATGAATACCAGAACAGGCAAAATTCCTACGCCCAGCCATGCCCCGAGTGCGGCCAAAAGTTTGAAGTCGCCATTGCCCATGCCGATTTTACCGGTCAGAAGTTTATAGACGGCGCATAAAGTATAAAGGCTCATATAGCCTGCGATTGCGCCCCAAACGGCTGAATGTAGGGGCACGAATGTGTCATTCAGATTAAACAGCAGGCCAATCCAAATTAGGGGCTGAGTCAGGCTGTCGGGCAAATATTGTGTATCGGCATCGATAAAGGTCAGCGCAATCAATATGGCAGTCAGAACTAATCCGCCAATAGTCGCCCATGACCAGCCGTATTGCCACGCGACAATACCGAATAAGACACTTGTCAGCAGCTCAATCAGCGGATAGCGTATGCCGATAGCGGTTTTGCAGGAGTGGCATTTCCTGCCCAGTAAAACATAGCTGAGGATGGGGATGTTTTGCCAAGGTTTGACTGGGTTTTTGCATTTTGGGCAGCGTGAATTCGGTTTGCACAGATTAAATGGCTGTTTTTCTTCATCTGTCAGCTTGATGCCCAAATGCTCTTTAGAAAATTGTGTCCATTCGCGTTCCATCATTATCGGCGTGCGATAAATGACAACGTTTAGAAAGCTGCCAATCAGCAATCCTAAAATAACGGCTAAAGGAATAGCGAATGGCGCAAGAACGGAGAGGGCGTCGATGGCAGAGTAAATACTATCAAGCATATCAACCTACGACATTACCCAAGTTAAACAGCGGCAGATACATGGCAATCAGCAAGATACCGATGAGCGAACCCAATACCACCATGATGATAGACTCCATCAAGTGAGACAATCGGGAGACGGAGTTGTCTACTTCATCTTCGTAGAATTCGGCTGCTTTGTTCAGCATATCGTCCAAAGAGCCTGATTCTTCGCCGATGGCCGCCATTTGGATCACCATATTGGGGAACATATCTGTACTTTGCATACTGGATGTCAGCGACAGACCTTGGGTTACCTTAGCGCGGATGTCTTGAGTAGCTTCTTCATAGAGAATATTGCCGGATGCGCCTGCAACTGAATCTAATACTTCCACCAAAGGAACGCCGGCTGCGAAGAGGGTGGAAGTCGTACGCGCCCAACGGGCGATGGTTGCTTTACGGACGATGGTCCCAAAAACAGGCAGTCTCAAAATCAAAGCATCGATTCGTTTTTGGAAGGTAGGCGATTTTTCATGGAGTTTGTACAGGCCGAAGGCGGAAACAATCAAAAGGATGATCATAATCCAGCCATAGTCGACGAATAAATCGGACAAGCTCATGACAAGTTGGGTAAGCCTTGGCAGCTCTGCACCCATATTGGCATAAACTTCTTTAAAGGCAGGCAGTACAAACATCATCATGATGAAGATAAGCGCAATCGCCACCACGATAATGGCAATCGGGTAGGTTAGTGCGGTTTTAACTTTTTTCTTAATGGCTTGGGTTTTTTCTTTATAGACAGCCAGTTTGTCCAATAGGCTTTCCAGTACGCCGCCGGACTCGCCTGCACTGACCAGATTGCAATAGAAACGGTCGAAATATTTTGGATATTTGGAGAACGATTTCCCCAATGCGCTACCTTGTTCTACATCGGAGCGAACCTGCATCAGCATTTCTGTCATGCTCGGATTGGAGTGGCCGCGCGCAACGATTTCAAAAGCCTGCATCAGCGGTAAGCCTGCCTTCATCATCGTTGCCAGTTGGCGGGTGAATACTGTAATGTCTTCTTGGGTAATACGGCGTTTGCGTGCGGTTTTGACTTTGCTGATGCGCAAAGGGCGAATGCCTCTGCGTTGGAGTTTTTTGCGTGCCTCTTCTTCGTCTTTGGCAACTACTTCACCACGGACAAGACGTTCGGTCTCGGTATTTTTTCCTTCAAATGTAAAACGCTTGCCTTTGCTTCTTGAGCCGAACAGACTTCTTTTTTGCTCTGCTTGAGCCATGAGTTATCCCTTGTTAGTAAGAAATAAAGCGGACTGTTTCCCCATGCCGCTTTATTTTAATTTTGAAAATATGGCAGTTTAGTCATTGGTATGAGCAGTCACTTCTTCCAACGAGGTCAGGCCTTGCATGACTTTCATGAGGCCGGCACGACGCAAGTCTACCATGCCTTCCTGATAGGCCATGTTCATGATATCAACTTCCGTACCGTTGTTCATAATGACTTTTTGCATTTCATCGCTGACCGGCATGACTTCATAAATGCCGACGCGGCCTTTAAAGCCTTTGCCGCGGCAGCTGTCGCAGCCAACCGGGCGGTAGAGTTTCCAATCTTGAGCCAAGTCCGCATCGGTAAAGCCGGCTTTTTTCAATGCCGGAACCGGCGGGCGTTCAACTTCGCGTTTGCAGTTTGGACACAGTCTGCGCAACAGCCTTTGCGCCATAATCAGGCTGACCGAGCTGGCGATATTGAAAGGCGCTACGCCCATGTTCAAAAGGCGGGACAGCGTGGCCGGTGCATTATTGGTATGCAGGGTAGAGAAAACCATGTGGCCGGTTTGGGCGGCTTTAATGGCAATGTCGGCGGTTTCTAAGTCACGAATCTCACCGACCATAATAATATCAGGATCTTGACGTAAGAAGGACCGGAGTGCGGCGGCAAACGTCAGACCTTGTTTCTCATTGACGTTGACTTGGTTGACGCCCGGCAGGTTAATCTCGGCCGGATCTTCTGCTGTTGAAATGTTCACATCTTCCGTGTTCAAAATACTCAGGCAGGTATAGAGCGAAACGGTTTTGCCTGAACCTGTCGGGCCGGTAACCAATACCATGC
>ERZ1699243.64-NODE-64-length-12945-cov-2.483695_pt1 | contig 12945 bp, 10 predicted proteins | sample MGYA00581516_ERZ1699243 | MGnify/ENA primary metagenome ERZ1699243 (study PRJEB42319, sample SAMD00040310) | human oral metagenome | material: saliva | host: Homo sapiens | study: EMG produced TPA metagenomics assembly of PRJDB4115 data set (Metgenomic analysis of... | reverse complement strand
GTAGATTTTATGTGTGTTTTTTGTCAAGCAGAAGACGGCATACGAGTTTTCTTCCTGTCGCGTGGGCTCGGAGATGTGTATAGTAGACAGTGCTTGGAATGCGGAATAACTCGATATAGTAACGGATGGCGTTTTTTGCCATGGGCGTAAAACCGCCGCGTACCGGCGTTGGCGCTTCATATTCTTGCTGGGCAAGCTTAGGGAATTGTTCAAGAAAAAAGTCGGCACGGTGAGGCAGAGGGGAGAATGCGTTGACGCCGTCTTTTTCTAAGGTGATGTAGTAGGGGCGGAAATAGCCTTCTTCAAATGCCCAGAAACTGGCTTGGTTTTCGTTTGCAATGCGTTTTGCAATGACGTGATAAGGGCGTGTGTCGCCAAAGCAGACAACCGCCTGGATGTGATGTTGAACGATGTATTCTTGCAAGAATTCAGGAAAGGCATCGTAGTTGTCGTTAAAAACAACGGTATGAGCTTGAGTGGGCGGATAAAAATAGTCGTCGCCTGCATTAAAGTTAAATTTATGTACGGTTTTGCCGTTTGCAGTCAGCCAGTCGGCAAGGCGCAGAAAAAAATCGCCGACAGGGCCTTGAAGCAGCAGGATATTTTCTGCGCTTTCAAGCAGGTTTTGCAGGTTGTTTTGGAGGACGGGCTGTTTCATGTCGCAATGTGGTTTCGTTTTTTATGTAATAGTTTTAGGTTGAACTTTTAAGCATACGCCAAGAGAATTAACGATGCAAAGGCAATGATGCCGCAACAGAGGCAAGCTTATGACGTATTGTTAATTTAGATGGTATTTATTTGAAAGAACGATATAGTTGTTTGATTTTTCCTAATTTTTTAGCAAAGTACCCGCGATGTAATCCGTTGTTGTTTTTTTGCATATTTTTTTGACGTATCAGGATTTGGGCTGCGGTTTCCGCATTGATGGCCTGATGGGTTTCAGGGTGGATGTAGTCGGGATAGTGGATGAGCGTGCCGGCAATCAGCTGCCAAAGCTCAAGCCTGCGGCTGCGGCGCGGAATGGGCAGCAGATCTTGGGTAAGCCCCCAACCTGCGTAAAAAGGCAGGCCGTAGCAGCTGACTTTTTTGCCGCGCAACAAGGCTTCAAAACCGGTCAGCGAAGTCATGGTATGTACTTCGTCTGCGTATTGGAGACAGGTCAGGATATCGGCTTGTTCGGCAGTTTGGTCGGCATATCGTGCCGTATCTTCAGGGGAAATATGGCCGATACGGTTACCGCTGACTACATCGGGATGCGGTTTGTAGATGATATAGGCATCGGGATGGCGTTCGCGCACGGTACGGAGCAAATCCAGATTGCGATAGATTTGGGGTGAACCATAGCGGATAGACGCATCATCTTCAACTTGGCCGGGAACGAGGATCACGGTTTTGTCGGTTGACGGGGCGGTGAAGTCTGAACTACCGACATTGTATTTGCTGATGTGGTTTTCGGTCAGCATTTTTTGCAGCTTTAAGGCCGTCTGAAAGTCTTGATCATCGAAGTTTTGGTTTTGCAGGATGTGTTCAAGACGGGAAGGGGTTTCGGCATTGAAGTAAATGCCCATGTCGTCGGTAACGAGTGACAGTGGCGGCACTAAGTTGGAGCCAAGTCCGACCGAGCGGATAAAGCCGTCTTCCATGCGCAGCAGGGGGATGTTGTGTTGTTCGGCAAAACGGACGATGGCCTCTTTGCCGTTGCCCCAGGCAAGGATGCGTGCATCGTCGGACAGTTTGACCCCAGCCAGTTTTTGGGTGGAAGAGATAAATTTCAGACGGCATGAGGGTACGTTAAAGAACGGTTTGGCAACCGCGCGTTTCCATAAAGACATACCAACGCAATACAACTCGCCACGCAATTTGTCGTTTTTGCGTTTGACCGTCGCCAGATAGTCGATGACATCAAAGAGGCTGCCTGCTTCGCCGGTATTGGGGTTGAGGTAGCGGCTGTATTGCAGATAGGCTGCGGCGAAGAGTTGCAGCAAGTTGCGGGGGGCGCGGCGTTGGGTTTGAACAAGGCTGCCGATTTGTGGGTGGCGGTCGTCGCTCACGCCCCATCCGGCATACCATGGCAGACCGAAAGTGGTCAGCGGTTTGCCGCACAAAAGTGCCTCAAAACCCATTTGCGAGGTAACGCAATAAACTTTATCGACGTTTTGCAACAAAGAAATCGGATTGATGTCTTCTGCCAAAAGATGGACGCGGTGTTGCTGCGCAAGCTGGGTCAGATAGCCTTGTTTTTTGCCGCACAAAACATCGGGATGGGTTTTGACCCAAATATCGGCTTGCGGGTTTTTATTCAAGGCCGTCTGAAACATCAGTTCAAACGTAGAGGCGTCTGCGCCGCCATATTGGATGGCCATATCGCCGAAGGTTTGGTCGATGATGAGGACGGTTTCCGGCTTGGATGGGGAACGTAAAGGATGATCGTCTGAAAGTTCGGGCGCGTGGTTGTATTTGGACAGGTGGTGTTGCAGGATGAAATCCATCGCCTGCCGTGCCTGAGCCAAGGTTTCAGACGGCATGGTATCGGCGGCAAGAATCAGTTGTTCCAAACGCGAAGGACGGGTGGTGTCGTAGTAGATGCCGATGTCGTCATAGACAATGGAATAGGGCGGATAACCGGAGACGCCTAGTCCGAGCGATCGTAAAAAGCCGTCCTCAAGATTGAGCAGGGGCAATCTTAAGATATATGCTAATTTTCTACGTTTGGGATATTTCTTGCCCCAAAATAATGCGGTCTTATCCGTTGAAATTTTGTCTAAAAATTTGGTTAGCAAGAGACGTTGTTTAAATAGGCCGAATGTTGAAAAAATCATTTTAAATTATTATGTTATCTATTAAGTATCATTAATGTAAAAATTTATTCTGCCTCTATTTCAAAGTAGGTGTCCATAAAATTACGGAAATGTAGGGCATAGTTTTTTTCAGCATTATTACTGTTTGGATCATTAATGCAGAAGGAATGGGGCATGTGAAGATGTTCTTTTTTAAATAATAATTTTTTATATTGAGTCTGGGCATGTGAACTGCGTATGTTGAAATAATAGCAAATTTCACGTTTTGGTGTAGCGTATCCGTCAAGGTACATCAACCAGGGTACCAAGAAACTGGCCATATTAAGCTCAGAATTATGGCGAACCTTGTTATTTAGGAAAGAATTTATTTCATCTTCAAATAATAACCATGCTTTTTCAAAGGATGTCTTTCTTAGTGGAATATAGGTATGTACTAAAGGTGTATCAATATTAATTTTGGGATAATATTTTTTTAAGAGCATAAGAGCATGTTCTGATGCAGTTAACGTTGGCGTAATTAATCCTCGTTGATACATTTTTTGCAGACTTTTATTAGCAACAAATAGGGAAGCCAAGCCATTGTTTTCAAAAAAGTGGTTAGGCATCAGCGGTCTTGCCACGAAAACATCATCATTGAAATAAATAAAATGTTCACTTAAATCTGGAATTTTATATAAGTTTGCTTCAATGACGTGGGAATTGAACGTTGGTAAGTATTTGGCATCAATAATTTGCGAATGATTGATTAATTTAATTTTAGAATGGGAATTTTCATCTAACCATTTAGGTTTTTGATCCGCCGTTACAATAAAAATATTGCGGACCCACGGCATAAACTTTTGTACGGCCTGTACTGAATAAAAAAGTTCATTATGGTTGGAAAAGCGGGCAGGGTCGGTCGCATACAGGCCGATATCTTCCTGATCGATGGGCTGCAGGGTACGGTAATACTGTTCTTGCCATGCTTTATCGGTATTGTCGACCCAAGTAAAAACAACATCGATGGGAAAGTTTGGCAAAACGTTTTCTGTGAGTGATGCAAGATTGGCATCTGCATTGATCAGAGTGAATTCTTCAGTTTCAGGAATAGGCTGTTCTACATTATAAGGAGGAAAGCGTTTATTTAGAAAATCCCTAAAGAAAATATGGGGTTCTCTAAAAAATTTTCTAATTTTATTTAAATTCATTTGAAACTTTCTAATACTACAAAATAGAAACAGTTGATTCTGTTATGTTTTGAAGTTATCCAAACGTTACTGCTTCAGCCAATACTTTGCCTGCCAAGTCTTTAGGCGACAGGTTCGGCTCGCCTTGTAGCGGCCAGTCGATGCCGACGGTCGGATCATTCCAAATCAGCGAGTGTTCGGCTTTGGGGTTGTAATAGTCTGTACATTTATAGACGAACTCGGCTTCATCGCTCAGTACATAGAAGCCGTGTGCGAAACCTTCGGGTACCCACAGTTGGCGTTTGTTTTCTGCGGACAGAATCTCGCCTACCCATTTGCCGAAAGTGGGGGAGTCTTTACGCATATCGACAGCCACGTCGAATACTTCGCCGACAACCACGCGTACGAGTTTGCCTTGTGTGTTTTCGGTTTGATAGTGCCGTCCGCGCAATACGCCTTTGCCGGATTTGGAGTGGTTTTCCTGCACGAAGGTGCGGTCGCAGACTTGGGTTTTGAACCACTCGTCGCGGAAGGTTTCCATAAAAAAGCCGCGTGCGTCGCCGAAGACTTGCGGCTCAAGCAGTTTTACGTCAGGAATGGCGGTATCAATGATGTTCATCTTTTTATCTTTCATCCAAAGGCCGTCTGAAAAGTTTCAGACGGCCTCAAAACATTATTTTTTCAACAGGCGCAGCAAATATTGGCCGTATTGGTTTTTCGCCATCGGGCGCGCCAGCTCTTCCAGTTTTTCATCGGAAAGCCAACCGTTGCGCCAAGCGATTTCTTCCAGGCAGGCGATTTGCAGGTCTTGGATGTTTTGCACGGTTTGCACGAATGAAGCGGCTTCGTGCAGGCTCTCGTGGGTACCGGTGTCCAACCATGCGAAACCGCGTCCCAAAAGTTGTACCGACAATGAACCGTCTTCCAAATACATTTGGTTGAGGTCGGAAATTTCCAATTCGCCGCGGGCGGACGGTTTGATTTGTTTGGCGAATTCGACGACGCGTTGGTCGTAGAAGTACAAGCCGGTTACCGCCCAATCGGATTTGGGCTGTTGCGGTTTCTCTTCGATAGACAGGGCGTTGAAGTTGTCGTCAAATTCGACTACGCCGAAACGCTCGGGGTCTTTGACCTGGTAACCGAATACGGTTGCGCCGTGGGTCTTGGCGGCGGCCTGTTTCAATGTTTGCGTAAACGATTGGCCGTAGAAAATATTGTCGCCCAAAACCAAGCAGACGTTGTCGTTGCCGATAAATTCTTCGCCGATGATAAATGCCTGTGCCAAGCCGTCCGGACTGGGTTGAACGGCATAGCTGATGGAAATGCCGAAATCGCTGCCGTCGCCGAGCAGGCGTTTGAAAGAGGCGTTGTCTTCAGGCGTGGTAATCACCAAAATATCGCGGATTCCTGCCAGCATCAATACGGACAGGGGATAGTAAATCATGGGCTTGTCGTACACGGGCAGCAGCTGTTTGGATACGCCGCGCGTGATAGGGTAGAGGCGCGTGCCGCTGCCGCCGGCAAGGATGATGCCTTTCATGGGTTTTCTCCTGAATAGTGTGTGTTTGCGTGATTTTCAGACGGCCTAATATGGGAACAGGCCGTCTGAAAACTTATTTTCCAGTGCCTAAACGTTCCAAACGGTAGCTGCCGTTCAATACGTTTTGCCACCAGGTTTTGTTGTCCAAATACCATTGCACCGTTTTGCGGATGCCGGATTCGAATGTTTCCTGCGGTTTCCAGCCCAGCTCCCTGCCGATTTTGGCAGCGTCAATGGCGTAGCGCACGTCATGGCCGGGGCGGTCTTGCACGAAGGTAATCAAGTCTTCGTAACGCGCCACACCGGCCGGTTTTTCAGAAACAAGCTCTTCCAGCAGGGCGCAGATGGTTTTGACGACTTCAATATTGGCTTTTTCATTGTGGCCGCCGATATTGTAGGTTTCACCGACAACACCTTCGGTAACAACCTGATACAGTGCGCGCGCGTGGTCTTCGACAAACAGCCAGTCGCGGATTTGCATACCGTCGCCGTAAACGGGCAGCGGTTTGCCGTCAAGCGCGTTCAGAATCATCAAAGGAATGAGTTTTTCCGGGAAATGGTACGGACCGTAGTTGTTCGAGCAGTTGGTTACAATGGTCGGCAAACCGTAAGTACGCAACCATGCGCGGACGAGGTGGTCGCTGGACGCTTTGGAGGCAGAGTAGGGGCTGGACGGCGCGTATGGCGTGGTCTCGGTAAACAAATCGTCTGTGCCGTGCAAATCGCCATAGACTTCATCGGTGGAAATATGGTGGAAACGGAAGGCTTCGCGCTTTTCAGACGGCATTTGTTGCCAGTAGGCGCGGGCTGCTTCAAGCAGATTGAATGTGCCGACGATATTGGTTTGGATAAATTCGCCTGCCGAATCGATAGAGCGGTCGACATGGCTTTCCGCAGCCAAGTGCATCACGGCATCAGGCTGGTGTTGTGCGAATACGCGGTCGAGTTCGGCGCGGTCGCAAATATCCACTTGCTCAAAAGCATAGCGAGGATTATTGGCTACCTCGGTCAGAGATTCCAAATTGCCGGCATAAGTCAGCTTATCGACATTGACGACAGAGTCTTGGGTGTTTTGGATAATATGACGGACAACGGCAGAACCGATAAAGCCCGCACCACCGGTAACAAGGATTTTTTTCATAAGTTTCAGAGGATAGTCAAAATAATATAAACAGATTATAGCAGACAGAAAGTGTGTTTTTCAGATAAAGAGGCCGTCTGAAAATATCTCTTTCAGACGGCCTGTATTCAGGTCAACTTAATCGTCGTAGCCATTTGGGTTGTTGCTGACCCAGCGCCATGAGTCTTCCATCATCTGCGCCAAATCGCGTTTGGTTTCCCAACCGGTTTGCGCTTTGGTGTAGGTAGGGTCGGCGTAGAAGCACGCCAAATCGCCATCACGACGCGGTTTGATTTGGAACGGAATGGTCAAGCCGGAGGCCGCTTCAAAGGCACGGATGATTTCCAATACCGAATAAGCACGTCCCGAACCCAAATTAAACAGGTGTACGCCCGAAACATCGCTTTTCGCCTGCATCGCCGCCACATGGCCTTCCGCCAAATCCATCACATGGATATAGTCGCGCATACCCGTACCGTCTGGGGTAGGATAGTCATCGCCGAAAACCGACAATTGCGGCAGCTTGCCTGAAGCCACTTGGCAGATATAAGGCAGTAGATTGTTTGGAATGCCGTTTGGCTGCTCGCCGATCAAACCGCTTTCATGCGCACCGATAGGGTTGAAATAACGCAACAAAATCACGCTCCAGCGCGGATCAGCCTTTTGGATATCCGTCAAAATGCGCTCCACCATAGACTTAGACGTGCCGTAAGGGCTGGTCGTATCCCCCGGTTGCATATCTTCCGTATAAGGCACTTTACCCGGATCGCCGTAAACCGTAGCCGATGAGCTGAACACAATCTTAAACACACCGGCACGCGCCATTTCTTCAGCCAAAACCAAGCTGCCCGACACATTGTTGTCATAGTATTTCATTGGTTCTGCCACGCTTTCATCAACTGCCTTCAAGCCGGCAAAATGAATGACGGCATCAATATCGTGTTCTGCAAGGATTTGACGCAACACTTCACGATCACGGATATCCCCTTGGTAAAAAGGCACAGACTTGCCGGTAATCTTTTCCAAGCGCGGGAGGATGTTGGCAGACGAATTGCACAAATTGTCCAAAATCACGGCATTAAAGCCTGATTCCAACAGGGAAACAACGGTATGAGAACCGATAAAACCGGTACCGCCGGTGATAAGAATAGTCATTGGTTTCCCTTAATTAAAATTGTGTTTGGAAGTCGTGAAACCGGTTGGCTGAAAATACAAACGCTTTCAGATGACCTGGTGTAAGTGTTGTCAAAGAGGGACTGCTTTATTTGGATATTGTATATTTAGTTACCTGAAAAGTAAAAAAATATGGGATAATCACAGTGTTATGCACAGGGTGCAAAGCGTTATCATTTCAATTTTAATAAAAGGATCTTACCATGTCAGTATCTAACGAAGTTTTGGCGTTGATTTCACAAGTTGCACAAAAACAAGTGTCAGCAAATGAAGAATTGTTGTCTACAGGACTTATTGATTCTGTGAGCGCAATGGATTTGGTTATGGCCATCAAACAAAAATTTGATGTTGATTTGCCGTTTGAGCAACTGGTTGATATTTTGGCAAACTCAGCCAATATCATTCAATATGTTGAAAATAATTACAAAGGCTAAATCATGAAACAATTAAATGAATTCCAAAATCTTGATGATTTTTTGGAATACCGTTTCAGCCAAACTTCGGGAAAAGCGTTAGTTAATGATACTCAGGAATGTTCTTGGGAAGAGTTGCGCGTAAAAATAGCCGCATTTATCGAGGCTTACAAAAGCATAGCAGATATTACCAAAAACATTCCTTTAGTGTTGCACGGCCATAAAGAAATTGATTTTGCAGTGGCAATTTATGCCTGCTTATTAAACAAAATCCCTTTTATTCCGGTGGATAGTATTTATCCTGAAAGCCGTCTGAACAATATCTGCCAACTGTCGAAAGCACGTTTTGTGTACCGTTCGGCAACGCAAACTTTTGAAAAGCAGACTGACGAAGAAGTAGAGCTGGCTGAAAAAGATTTGGCTTACATCATGTTTACTTCAGGAACAACCGGCGCACCTAAGGGTGTGCAAATCGGTCGTGAAGCTGTATTCAACCTGATGAAATGGATGAAAGAGCAGCTTAATTTAGCCGCACCTAATGTGTTTATGAATCAGGCTCCGTTTGCGTTTGATTTGTCAATGTACGAAATCTTTGGCAACTTGGCTTACGGTGGTTGCATTGTCATGAACAGTCGTGATGCTATTTCTAATCCTGCCACTTGGATTGATTTTTTGGCCAAACAACAAATTACTACTTGGGTTTCCACGCCTTCTTTTGCTATGCAGCAGCTGCTTAACCCTAAATGTAGTCAGGCTACTTTACCGAGTTTGAAAGAATTTTTGTTCTGTGGCGAAAAACTTGGCAAACCAGTAGTAAATATGATTTTTCAAAAATTTCCCGGTGTCCGTGTTATCAATACCTATGGTCCGACTGAGGCTACTGTAGCAACAACTTACGTCGATATTACACCTGATATGCTGGCGGCAGAAGAAGAGTTGCCTGTAGGCGTTGCCGTGCTTAATTCCAAATTAGAGATTGTTGACGAAGAGATTTGGATTAGCGGTAACCATGTGATGCGTGGCTATCTGAATAACGAAACTGAAAATGCTAAACGCTTGGTAGTACACAGTGCAGATAACCGTACTTATAAAACAGGTGACTACGGTTTTGAAAAAAATGGATTGTTCTATGTACAAGGCCGTAAAGACGAGCAGATTAAGCTCAATGGCTACCGTATCGAACTTTCAGAAATTGAAGAAAAAATCCTTAACCTTAAGGAATTTGCCTTTGATAATGTGGCAGTAGTGGCTTTGAAGCGCAACACAGGCGCAGTATTGCGTTTGGTGTGTTTCTATACAGCCAAGCAAAGTGCAGATACTCAGGCGATCAAAGACACATTAGTACAAAATTTACCGTCTTACATGATGCCGTCTGAATTTATTCACATTGATGAAATTCCAGTCAGCACCAACCACAAAACCGACAAAAAAGCATTGTTGGAAAAATATCAGCAGGGTTTATAAAATGGATTTATATCAAATTCAGCAAAACATCTTACGAAAAGCCAAGATTGATCCTCAAAAGGTTAACGCTTGGATTTATAACAATCAAAGTATAGTGTTCGATTTTCTGTTGAACGACTATTTCGTCAGCATCAGCTATTCAACATTAGGTCAAACTTTTAACTTTATTGAGCGTAATAAGAGCAAGGTTTCTAAGATTTCCGGCTTCCATAAATTTCTGAAATATATTTCAGAAATTTATGGAAGTTACCCACAATCGGTTAATCAAGAACAGACAGTATTGTCTTTTAAATTTACTGAAGCCGATTGGGCAAAAATTGAGGATAAATTTAGTGAGATTTTAGAAGTTACTTCCATTTATCTTGGCAGCGAATTATGCTACATCCTGAATGTAGAAAGAGATAAAGATATTAATTTAGCCGAGTACTTGGATAAACCAGAAATTGAATACATTGGTATTAAAGGCGACAGTAATGAGTTTTTCCTAAGCTATGCTCGGAATCATGGTTTAAGTGATTATGTTTATGAGCTAAACAATAAAGGTTTTTTAGCTGTTGAATACAAAATGGGTGTAAGTGTGTTCCGTCGTGTGAACAAGCACAGTTATAAAGATCTTTTGGCTTATTTTCCAGACTCTTTCCATGAGTTGGAAAATGTTATTTATACTGTTGAAGCACCGAAAGTATTAAGTGCCAATAAGAAAAACCTATTGGTGTTGTTCTCTTATACCAATAAGAGCAATGAGAATATGGTTGACCGTTATTATAGCCACCCATTTCCATTTATCAGCAACAGCATTATGCCCAATACTTATATCATCCGTATGGCTGATGTATCAGACGCGTTTGGCAGTCACGGGTTGAATACAAAGTTTGATGAAAATATCGAAGACAATATCCAGCGTTTCATTAAGAGCCTGATGAGTATTTATGGCGTAGATAAGAAAAACGTAGTCATTTGCGGTGCATCATCAGGCGGTACAGGGGCGGTATATCACGGCTTAATTGGTGGGTACAAAACCTTTGCAATCGATCCATTTTTGGGCAACCATAAATACTATGGTGGAAAAGATCCATTGTATCTACATTCTATCCGTACGCCAATTTTGGAGACTTTCAAAAGGCTACCAGATGTAATTGATCATAACCTTGAAAATCAAGTAGTCATTTCATCGGCTAAGGTATCAGAGTTTTATCCAGATATTAAAGAGCTGAAAGAAGCATTGCCTACAATTGTATTATGTGAATTTGATTTTGAAAAAATTCAAAAGCACATAGATTTTTCAGGAAATACAGTATTCTTGTCCAATACCCTTATCAATAATTTGCTGTTGGATATCCATATCACTGATTCGGACATTAATCTGAATTAAAATATGAAGTAGATATATGGTAGCTTGATTAGTGTATTAACACAGTAAAGGCCGTCTGAAAATATAAAAGTTTTCAGACGGCCTTTTTTTAAGATAAGACTGAGATTACTCTAAACAAGCTGAGACCTTGTCACCTTTAGCTTCGGCTACTTCAGCTGCCAGTTTCCAATATGCTGCTGTGTCTTGTAGAGAGAGACTGTCAAAATAACATTGTGCTGCCTAATGGTTTTTCAGACGACATAAAGCAGTTGTATAAAGATACATCGTTTCCGGTGAGGTTTATGCGAAATCAGCCAAATATTTGGGTTGCAGACCCCTAATCTTGGTTTTGGGCAAGTTTTTCAGCTTCATACAAGGCTAAAGACGGATTTTCAGGATATTTTTGTCGCAGTTTGGCTAATAGATATGCTTCGCCGTCAGTATTGCCAGTATCGTGCATTTTTTTCAGATAATCGACTGCCAAATCTTCAGGAATTAAGAGTAGATTTTCTTTAAAGGCACGGTTAAGCTGGGTAAATAGTTTGTCAGAATCACCACGTAATTTCGCAAGTCTTGCAATGGCAATACGGCAACTTGGATCATTTTTAGTGTGCTTTTCAAAAGCAACCAAATACTGATGCGCACCTTGTAAGTTACCAAGTTTCATGCAGAGGTAAGAAGCCAACAGCTCAGGTTTTAGATGGCTTTTTTCATGATTATCCAAGCTATCAATGTATATTTTCAGTAAAGCCAATGCTATAAAATAATTCTGCTCCGATAGCTTTTGTGCTACGGCTAACAAAGGTTGATATGAGTCAGGTAAGTCTGTGCCTATGCGGGCAAACAGTTTTTCAAACGTCCTCTCCGCTTGATAAAACGAGGCTGCAAGTAATGCTGCAAGTAAATCGTTTTGTGTTCCTATATGCTCGTTTTCAGCAAAAAATTCTGCTCCTTTAATGGCATTACCGATATATAAGTCCATTTTCGCATGCCAGTAACCTGCGGTATCGGGATAATCAGGTAACAGATTTTGCAATGTATTAAACTGTTTGCTTTCAAATAAAGCATTCAGATAACGATAACGATAATTAGCTGTTTCTTCCGTATTCAGACGTCCTGTATCTAGCAGAGTTTGGATACGTCTTGCTGCTAAGTCCCAGGCATGAATACTTTCCGATCTGTTAATCATATTTTTTAATAAAGATAAACGATCTTCATCAATTACGGGAGTTGGTTCCTGCAAAGACATAACTACATCATAAATACGCTTACAATTTTTTCCATCACGATTAGGGTATAAGTTCTTAAGACGGGTTTTATATGGCTCATAGATTCTTCTATGATTCATAACAAATTTTTGTAAGTTATCTAATAATTCTTGGAGACTATATGCGATAGGACCAAAACCATCTCTTTTATAATCAAAATACCCTTGATTAGAGGTATGATTACCTGAAAAAAATGTATCTGCATCGAATTGGTAATATAAAGTACCACGTTCTAAAAAAGCCATATCAAATGTAATAGAAGAGTAATCAGTTATTAAAAGACAAGATCGAGCTAAATAATCCTGAATAGAAAAATCTTCCGCATCAATTGGACTTTCTATATAGTCAGGTAAGTTAAACAAAGGCAGATAGTCAGTAATATTAGGATGAGGAATAAATGTTAATGTATATCCATACTCATCTAAAATTCTTTTAACCTCATGGCTATGTAGGAACTCATACCAGTGTTTAAAATAATCTGTATTTTTAAAATCTGGATTTAATTCACGGGTTACTTTTCCCGACTTTAGTGGGCCAACTACATGATTTCTCCATGTAGGCATAATTACAATATTTTTTGAAGATCTATATTTTTTAGCTTTACGCATTAACATATCATGTCTTGCTAAACCAGTTAGTTTAACTTCATATG
>ERZ1699243.45-NODE-45-length-14957-cov-1.835131_pt1 | contig 14957 bp, 20 predicted proteins | sample MGYA00581516_ERZ1699243 | MGnify/ENA primary metagenome ERZ1699243 (study PRJEB42319, sample SAMD00040310) | human oral metagenome | material: saliva | host: Homo sapiens | study: EMG produced TPA metagenomics assembly of PRJDB4115 data set (Metgenomic analysis of... | reverse complement strand
GACCAAGGTTGGTGTGATGTATGTTATGAGTATTTACAACAATACCATTCGTTGGCTCTTTTGCAGGATGAGCAGGTTATCCCAGATGAAAAACTACGCCCAGGATATGAAAAACAAACAGGTCAGTAAAGGCACCGTTCTTGCCGTATGAAATTAAAATAGAGAAAAAGTAACTTTTTTGGAGTTGCTTTTTTATTTTTTCCAAATCTTTGCGAATAGTATAGGTGAGGAGGTAAGTATGGTTCAAGAAATTGCACAAGAAATCATTCGTTCAGCTCGAAAAAAAGGGGCGCAAGACATTTATTTTGTCCCCAAGTTAGACGCCTATGAGCTTCATATGAGGGTCGGAGACGAGCGCTGTAAAATCGGTTGTTATGATTTTGAAAAATTTGCGGCCGTCATCAGTCACTTTAAGTTTGTGGCGGGTATGAATGTTGGAGAAAAGCGACGTAGTCAACTTGGTTCCTGTGATTATGCCTATGACCAAAAGATAGCGTCTCTACGTCTATCTACTGTAGGCGATTATCGAGGACATGAGAGTTTAGTGATTCGCTTGTTGCATGATGAGGAGCAGGATTTGCATTTTTGGTTTCAGGATATTGAAGAACTGGGTAAGCAGTACAGGCAACGTGGTCTTTATCTCTTTGCTGGTCCAGTCGGAAGTGGTAAGACGACCTTGATGCATGAATTGGCTAAATCTCTCTTTAAAGGACAGCAAGTCATGTCCATTGAAGATCCTGTAGAAATCAAGCAGGACGACATGCTTCAGTTGCAGTTGAATGAGGCGATTGGACTAACCTATGAAAATCTCATCAAACTTTCCCTACGTCATCGACCAGATCTCTTGATTATCGGAGAAATTCGAGACAGCGAAACGGCGCGTGCAGTGGTCAGAGCCAGTTTGACAGGGGCGACAGTCTTTTCAACCATTCATGCCAAGAGTATCCGAGGTGTTTATGAGCGCTTGCTGGAGTTGGGTGTGAGTGAGGAGGAATTAGCAGTCGTTCTGCAGGGAGTCTGCTACCAGAGATTAATCGGGGGAGGAGGAATCGTTGACTTTGCAAACAAAGACTATCAAGAACACCAGCCAACTAGCTGGAATGAACAGATTGACCAGCTTCTTAAAGATGGACATATCACAAGTCTTCAGGCTGAAACGGAAAAAATTAGCTACAGCTAAACAAAAAAATATCATCACCCTATTTAACAATCTCTTTTCCAGCGGTTTTCATCTGGTGGAGACCATCTCTTTTTTAGATAGGAGTGCCTTGTTGGACAAGCAGTGCGTGACCCAGATGCGCACGGGCTTGTCTCAGGGGAAATCATTCTCAGAAATGATGGAAAGTTTGGGTTTTTCAAGTGCCATTGTCACTCAGTTATCCCTAGCGGAAGTCCATGGAAATCTCCACCTGAGTTTGGGAAAGATAGAAGAGTATCTAGACAATCTAGCCAAGGTCAAGAAAAAGTTAATTGAAGTAGCGACCTATCCCTTGATTTTACTAGGTTTTCTTCTCTTAATCATGCTGGGGCTACGTAACTACCTACTACCACAACTGGATAGTAGCAATATTGCCACCCAAATTATCGGCAATCTGCCACAAATCCTTCTAGGAATGGTAGGGTTTGTTTCGGTAGGTGTCCTTTTAGCACTAACTTTTTATAAAAGAAGTTCAAAGATGCACGTTTTTTCTATCCTAGCACGCATTCCTTTTCTTGGAATCTTTGTGCAGACCTATTTGACAGCCTATTATGCGCGTGAATGGGGGAATATGATTTCGCAGGGGATGGAGTTGACGCAGATTTTTCAAATGATGCAGGAACAAGGTTCCCAGCTATTTAAAGAAATCGGTCAAGATTTAGCTAAATCCCTACAAAATGGTCGAGAATTTTCTCAGACGATAGGAACCTATCCTTTCTTTAGGAAGGAATTGAGTCTCATCATCGAGTATGGGGAAGTCAAGTCCAAGCTGGGTAGTGAGTTGGAAATCTATGCTGAAAAAACTTGGGAAGCCTTTTTTACCCGAGTCAACCGCACCATGAATCTGGTGCAGCCACTGGTCTTTATCTTTGTGGCTCTGATTATCGTTTTACTTTATGCGGCAATGCTCATGCCCATGTATCAAAATATGGAGGTAAATTTTTAACATGAAAAAAATGATAACATTCTTGAAAAAAGCTAAGGTTAAAGCTTTCACACTTGTGGAGATGTTGGTGGTCTTGCTCATCATCAGTGTGCTTCTCTTACTCTTTGTACCTAATCTGACCAAGCAAAAAGAAGCAGTCAACGATAAAGGAAAAGCTGCTGTTGTTAAGGTGGTGGAAAGCCAGGCAGAGCTTTATAGCTTAGATAAAAATGAAGATGCTAGCTTAAGTAAGTTACAAGCAGATGGGCGAATCACAGAAGAGCAAGCTAAAGCTTATAAAGAATATCATGCTAAACAAAATACCAGTCAAACCGTTGCAGATTAAGGCATTTACCATGTTTGAAAGTCTATTGGTTTTGGGACTGGTGAGTATCCTTGCCTTGGGCTTATCTGGCTCTGTCCAGTCCACTTTTGCGGCGGTAGAGGAGCAGATTTTCTTTATGGAGTTTGAAGAACTTTATCGGGAAACCCAAAAACGAAGTGTAGCTAGTCAGCAAAAGACAAGTTTGAGCATAGACGGACAGACCATTAGCAATGGCAGTCAAAAGCTGACAGTTCCTAAAGGAATTCAAGCACCATCGGGACAAAGTATCGCATTTGACCGAACTGGGGGCAATTCGTCCCTGGCTAAGGTTGAATTTCAGACCAGCAAAGGAGCGATTCGTTATCAATTATATCTAGGAAATGGAAAAATTAAACGCATTAAGGAAACAAAAAATTAGGGCAGTGATTTTACTGGAAGCAGTAGTTACTCTAGCTATCTTTGCCAGCATTGCGACCCTCCTTTTGGGACAAATTCAGAAAAATAGGCAAGAAGAAGCAAAAATCTTGCAAAAGGAAGAAGTCTTAAGGGTAGCTAAGATGGCTCTGCAGACAGGTCAAAATCATGTAAGCATCAACGGAGTTGAGATTCAGGTATTTTCTAGTGAAAAGGGATTGGAGGTCTACCATGGTTCAGAACAGTTGTTGGCTATCAAAGAGCCATAAGGTCAAGGCTTTCACCTTGTTGGAATCTCTGATTGCCCTGATTGTCATCAGTGGGAGTCTACTCCTCTTTCAAGCCATGAGTCAGCTCCTCATTTCAGAAGTTCGCTATCAGCAGCAAAGTGAGCAAAAAGAGTGGCTCTTGTTTGTGGACCAGTTGGAGGTAGAATTAGATCGTTCGAAGTTCGAAAAAGTGGAGGGCAATCGCCTCTATATGAAGCAGGATGGCAAGGAAATTGCGATAGGTAAGTCAAAATCAGATGATTTTCGGAAAACCGATGCCAGTGGACGAGGTTATCAGCCTATGGTTTATGGGCTCAAATTCGCACAGATTACAGAGGACAATCAACTGGTTCGTTTTCGTTTTCAGTTCCAAAAAGGCTTAGAAAGGGAGTTCATCTATCGTGTGGAAAAAGAAAAAAGTTAAGGCAGGTGTTCTCCTCTATGCAGTCACCATGGCAGCCATCTTTAGTCTTTTGTTACAATTTTACTTGAACCGACAAGTCGCCCACTATCAAGACTATGCTTTGAATAAAGAAAAATTGGTTGCTTTTGCCATGGCTAAACGAACCAAGGATAAAGCCGAGCAAGAAAGTGGGGAGCAGATCTTTAATCTAGGTCAGGTGAGTTATCGAAATAAGAAAACAAGCTTAGTGACGACGGTTCGTACGCCTAAGAGCCAATATGAGTTCCTATTTCCTTCAGTCAAAATCAAAGAAGAGAAAACAGAGAAAAAGGAAGAGGTAGCGACTGATTCAAGTAATCAAGCAGAGAAGAAAAAATCAGAAGAGAAATCTGAAAAGAAAGAGAATTCCTAGCCAATCAAGCTACTTTGTGCTAAACTAAAAGCATGAAACATGATTTTAACCACAAAGCAGAAACTTTCGATTCCCCTAAAAATATTTTCCTTGCAAACTTGGTTTGTCAAGCAGTCGAGAAACAGATTGATCTTCTATCAGACAAAGAAATTTTGGATTTCGGTGGAGGGACGGGTCTGTTAGCTTTGCCCCTAGCCATTCAAGCCAAGTTCGTTACTCTTGTAGATATTTCTGAGAAAATGCTGGAGCAAGCTCGTTTGAAAGCGGAGCAGCAAGACATCAAGAATATCCAGTTTTTGGAGCAAGATTTACTGAAAAATCCCTTGGAGCAAGAGTTTGATCTCATTGTTGTTTGTCGTGTTCTTCATCATATGCCTGATTTGGATGCGACTCTCTCACTGTTTCATCAACATTTGAGGGAAGATGGACAACTTTTACTTGCTGATTTTACAAAGATAGAGGCTAAGCATCATGGTTTTGATTTATCTGAACTGGAAAACAGGCTAGCCCAGTTTGGTTTTTCATCTGTACATAGTCAGATCCTCTATAGCGCTGAAGACCTGTTTCAAGGAAATTACTCAGAACTCTTTTTAACAGTAGCCCAAAAATCACTCGCCTAGTCAGGGAGTGATTTTTCTATAAGGATGGAAAAAAGAAGGGAAATTTGATAAGATAGGAATATGGATTTTGAAAAAATTGAACAAGCTTATACCTATTTACTAGAGAATGTCCAAGTCATCCAAAGTGATTTGGCGACCAACTTTTATGACGCCCTGGTGGAGCAAAACAGCATTTATCTGGATGGTGAAACTGAGTTAGAGCAGGTCAAAGAGAACAATCAAGCCCTTAAACGCTTAGCGCTTCGCAAAGAAGAATGGCTCAAGACCTACCAGTTTCTCTTGATGAAGGCTGGGCAGACAGAGCCCCTACAGGCCAATCACCAGTTTACACCAGATGCCATTGCTTTACTTTTGGTGTTTATTGTGGAAGAGTTGTCTCAAAAGGAGGAAATCACTATCCTCGAAATGGGGTCTGGGATGGGAATTCTAGGCGCTACTTTCTTGACCTCGCTTGATAAAAAGGTGGATTACTTGGGAATGGAAGTGGATGATTTGCTGATTGATTTGGCAGCTAGCATGGCAGATGTAATTGGTTTGCAGGCTGGTTTTGTCCAAGGAGATGCCGTTCGTCCACAAATGCTCAAAGAAAGCGACGTGGTCATCAGCGACTTACCTGTCGGCTATTATCCTGATGATGCCGTTGCGTCGCGCCATCAAGTTGCTTCTAGTCAAGAAAATACCTACGCCCATCACTTGCTCATGGAACAAGGGCTTAAGTACCTCAAATCAGATGGCTACGCTATTTTTCTAGCTCCGAGTGATTTGTTGACCAGTCCTCAAAGTGATTTGTTGAAAGGCTGGTTGAAAGAGGAGGCAAGTCTGACTGCCATGATTAGTTTGCCTGAAAATCTCTTTGCCAGTGCTAAACAATCCAAGACCATTTTTATCTTACAGAAGAAAAGTGAAACAGCAGTAGAGCCTTTTGTTTATCCACTTGCTAGCTTGCAAGATGCAAGTGTTTTAATGAAATTTAAAGAAAATTTTCAAAAATGGACTCAAGGTACTGAAATATAAAATAGATTTTGTTATAATAGATGAAAACGCTTAAAAAGGGGTATCATGTTATGACAAAAACAATTGCAATCAATGCGGGAAGTTCAAGTTTGAAATGGCAACTTTATCAAATGCCAGAGGAAAAAGTTCTTGCTAAAGGTTTAATTGAACGGATTGGTTTGAAAGATTCTATTTCAACTGTAAAATTTGACGGCCGTTCTGAACAACAAATTTTGGATATCGAAAATCACACACAAGCTGTTAAAATCTTATTGGATGACTTGATTCGTTTCGATATTATCAAGGCTTATGACGAGATTACAGGTGTTGGACACCGTGTTGTTGCAGGTGGAGAATATTTCAAAGAATCAACAGTTGTTGAGGGAGATGTTTTAGAAAAAGTTGAAGAGTTGAGCTTGTTGGCTCCTCTCCACAATCCAGCCAATGCAGCAGGTGTTCGTGCCTTCAAGGAATTGTTGCCAGACATTACCAGTGTAGTTGTTTTTGATACTTCATTCCACACAACTATGCCAGAGAAAGCTTATCGCTACCCTCTACCAACAAAATATTACACAGAAAACAAGGTTCGTAAATACGGTGCCCACGGTACAAGCCACCAGTTTGTAGCAGGAGAAGCTGCAAAACACTTGGGACGTCCATTAGAAGACTTGAAATTGATTACTTGCCACATCGGTAATGGTGCATCTATTACAGCTGTTAAAGGTGGCCAATCTGTTGATACTTCAATGGGCTTCACTCCACTTGGTGGTGTGATGATGGGAACTCGTACAGGGGATATTGACCCAGCTATCATTCCTTACTTAATGCAATATACAGAGGACTTTAACACGCCTGAAGACATTAGTCGCGTCCTTAATCGTGAATCAGGACTGATGGGGGTTTCAGGTAAATCTAGTGATATGCGTGATGTGATTGCTGCTATGGAAGAAGGGGACCACGATGCCACTTTGGCTTATGAAATGTATGTTGACCGTATCCAAAAACATATCGGTCAATACCTTGCGGTCCTAAATGGAGCAGATGCTATTATCTTTACTGCAGGTATCGGTGAAAATGCTGCAAACGTGCGTGAAGATGTGATTTCAGGTATCTCTTGGTTTGGCTGTGATGTTGACCCAGAAAAGAACGTCTTTGGCGTGACAGGAGACATCTCAACAGAGGCAGCGAAGATCCGTGTCTTGGTTATTCCAACAGATGAAGAATTGGTCATTGCCCGTGACGTTGAACGCTTGAAAAAATAAGTAAAACTAGTAAAAATATTCCGTACAAGGAGTTGGGAAAGTGATTTTTCCAGCTTCTTTTTCTGATGAAATTGTGCAAAACCTTGCTATGATTGGCTTTTTTGAAAAATATGGTATAATAGTAGTAATTTAATAGATGGAGTTGAGTTTTGAAGAAAAACTTTCGTGTAAAAAGAGAGAAAGATTTTAAGGCGATTTTCAAGGAGGGGACAAGTTTTGCCAATCGCAAATTTGTTGTCTACCAACTAGAAAACCAGAAAAACCATTTTCGAGTAGGTCTATCAGTTAGCAAAAAACTGGGGAATGCCGTCACTAGAAATCAAATTAAGCGACGGATTCGGCATATTATCCAGAATGCAAAAGGGAGTCTGGTAGAAGATGTCGATTTTGTTGTCATTGCTCGAAAAGGGGTCGAAACCTTGGGATACGCAGAGATGGAGAAAAACCTACTCCACGTATTAAAATTATCAAAGATTTACCAGGAAGGAAATGGGAGTGAAAAAGAAACTACAGTTGACTAGTTTGCTAGGACTGTCCCTATTGATCATGACAGCCTGTGCGACTAATGGGACAACTAGCGATATTACAGCCGATTCGGCTGATTTTTGGAGTAAATTTGTTTACTTCTTTGCGGAAATCATTCGCTTTTTATCGTTTGATATCAGTATCGGAGTAGGGATTATTCTCTTTACGATCTTGATTCGTACAGTCCTCTTGCCAGTTTTCCAAGTGCAAATGGTGGCATCCAGAAAAATGCAGGAAGCTCAACCTCGCATTAAGGCGCTTCGAGAACAATATCCAGGTCGAGATATGGAAAGCAGAACCAAGCTAGAGCAAGAAATGCGTAAAGTCTTTAAAGAAATGGGTGTCAGACAGTCAGATTCTCTTTGGCCGATTTTGATTCAGATGCCGGTTATCTTGGCTTTGTTCCAAGCTCTATCAAGAGTTGACTTTTTAAAGACAGGTCATTTCTTATGGATTAACCTTGGTGGTGTGGATACAACCCTTGTTCTTCCTGTTTTAGCAGCTGTATTTACCTTTTTAAGTACTTGGCTGTCTAATAAAGCCTTGTCTGAGCGTAATGGGGCTACAACTGCGATGATGTATGGGATTCCAGTCTTGATTTTTATCTTTGGGGTTTATGCTCCAAGCGGAGTAGCGCTCTACTGGGCAGTTTCCAATGCTTATCAAGTCTTGCAAACCTATTTCTTGAATAATCCATTCAAGATTATTGCAGAGCGTGAGGCCGTAGTACAGGCACAGAAAGATTTGGAAAATAGAAAAAGAAAAGCCAAGAAAAAGGCTCAGAAAACGAAATAATAAGGAGGAATCTGGTAATGGTAGTATTTACAGGTTCAACTGTTGAAGAAGCAATCCAGAAAGGATTGAAAGAATTAGATATTCCAAGGAAGAAGGCTCATATCAAAGTCATTTCTCGTGAGAAAAAAGGCTTTCTTGGCTTATTTGGTAAAAAACCAGCCCAAGTGGATATCGATGCTATTAGTGAAACGACAGTTGTAAAAGCAAACCAACAAGCTGTAAAGGGAGTTCCAAAACAAATCAATGATTTGAATGAGCCTGTTAAAACAGTCAGTGAAGCAACTGTTGATTTGGGTCATGTTGTAGAGGCGATTAAAAAGATTGAAGAGGAAGGCCAAGGTATTTCTGATGAAGTCAAGGCTGAAATCTTAAAACATGAAAGACATGCCAGCACTATCTTGGAAGAAACTGGTCACATTGAGATTTTAAATGAATTACAACTTGAAGAAACTGCTCTCGAAGAAGAAGTAGAAACGCCTATTATTGAAAGCCAAGCTGAGCAAACTGAAAGTCAAGAACTAGAAGACTTGGGCTTAAAAGTTGAACCGAGCTTTGATATTGAACAAGTAGCTACGGAAGTAACGACTTATGTTCAAACAATTATTGATGACATGGATGTTGAAGCTACACTTTCAAATGACTATAACCGTCGTAGCATCAATTTACAAAGTGATACAAATGAGCCAGGGCGTATTATCGGTTATCATGGTAAAGTCTTGAAGGCCTTGCAACTGTTGGCTCAAAATTATCTTTACAACCGCTATTCAAGAACCTTCTACATTACAATCAATGTCAATGATTATGTTGAACACCGTGCAGAAGTCTTGCAGACCTATGCTCAAAAATTGGCGACTCGTGTTTTAGAAGAAGGCCGCAGTCATCAAACAGATCCAATGTCAAATAGCGAACGCAAGATTATTCATCGTATTATTTCACGTATGGATGGCGTGACCAGTTACTCTGAAGGTGATGAGCCAAATCGTTATGTTGTCGTAGATACAGAATAAGTAAAATCAGGGTTATCCTGATTTTTTGCTAGCTGGAGGAGATTAAATTAATGTTGAATAAGATAAGAGACTATTTAGACTTTGCTGATTTGCAGTACCGTAATCCTGATAAGGCGGGAGCAGAGCGAGAGAAAATGCTGGAATTGCGCCACAAAGGCCAAGAGGCTCGAAAGGCTTTTACAGAACTGACTAAAGCATTTCAAACCAGTCATCCAGACTGGCAACTTCAACAGACTAGTCAGTGGATGAACCAAGCGCAGCGTTTGCGGCCACATTTCTGGGTCTATCTACAGAGAGACGGACAAGTAACAGAACCTATGTTGGCTCTTCGTTTGTACGGGACATCTACTGATTTTGGTATTTCCTTAGAGGTCAGTTTCATTGAGCGCAAGAAAGATGAGCAAACTCTAGGTAAGCAGGCCAAAGTTTTAGAAATTCCAACCGTTGAAGGGATTTATTATCTAGTCTACTCTGATGGTCAAAGTCAAAGATGGGATGCGAACGAAGAAAATCGTCAGATTTTAAGAAATAAACTATCTAATCAGGAAATTCGAAAAGTTTTAGTTAAGGCAGATGTTTCTATCATAGAAAATCAATCATTAGAAGTGATTTTAGAAAAATTAGAAGATGCTTATGAACGCTTACTTCCCTATTATCAGGCGACTAGAGGATAGCAAATAGAATACTTATTTACGTCGAATTGTTTAATTGCTATTCTATGTATTTTTTCATATAATAGTAAAATAGAATGTGTGATTCAATAATCACCTCAAATAGAAAGGAAATTCTATGTCAAATCTATCTGTTAATGCAATCCGTTTCCTAGGTATTGACGCTATCAACAAAGCCAACTCAGGTCACCCAGGTGTGGTTATGGGAGCGGCTCCGATGGCTTACAGCCTCTTTACAAAACAACTTCGTATCAATCCGGCTCAACCAAACTGGATTAACCGTGACCGCTTTATTCTTTCAGCAGGCCATGGTTCAATGCTCCTTTATGCCCTTCTTCATCTTTCTGGTTTTGAAGATGTCAGCATGGATGAGATCAAGAGCTTCCGTCAATGGGGTTCAAAAACACCTGGTCACCCAGAATTTGGCCATACAGCAGGGATTGATGCTACGACAGGTCCTCTAGGTCAAGGGATTTCAACTGCCACTGGTTTTGCCCAGGCAGAACGTTTCTTGGCAGCCAAATATAACCGAGAAGGCTACAATATCTTTGACCACTATACTTACGTTATTTGTGGAGACGGAGATTTGATGGAAGGTGTCTCAAGTGAGGCGGCTTCATACGCAGGTTTGCAAAAACTAGACAAGTTGGTTGTTCTTTATGATTCAAATGACATCAACTTGGATGGTGAGACAAAGGATTCCTTTACAGAAAGTGTTCGTGACCGTTACAATGCCTACGGTTGGCATACTGCCTTGGTTGAAGATGGAACAGACTTGGAAGCAATCCATGCTGCTATCGAAGCGGCTAAAGCTTCAGGTAAACCATCTTTGATTGAAGTGAAGACTGTTATTGGATACGGTTCTCCAAACAAACAAGGAACTAATGCTGTACACGGTGCTCCTCTTGGAGCAGATGAAACTGCAGCAACTCGTCAAGCTCTCGGTTGGGACTATGAACCATTTGAAATCCCAGAACAAGTATATGCTGATTTCAAAGAACATGTTGCAGATCGTGGTGCATCAGCTTATCAAACTTGGACAAAGCTAGTTGCTGATTATAAAGAAGCTCACCCAGAATTGGCTGCAGAAGTAGAAGCCATCATCGACGGACGTGATCCAGTTGAAGTGACTCCAGCAGACTTCCCAGCCTTAGAAAATGGTTTCTCTCAAGCAACTCGTAACTCAAGCCAAGATGCCTTGAATGTTGTAGCTGCTAAATTGCCAACCTTCTTAGGAGGTTCAGCTGACCTAGCTCACTCAAATATGACTTATATCAAGACTGACGGACTTCAAGACGATGCTAATCGCTTGAACCGTAACATTCAGTTTGGTGTTCGTGAATTCGCAATGGGAACGATCTTGAACGGGATGGCCCTTCACGGTGGACTTCGTGTATACGGTGGAACTTTCTTCGTCTTCTCTGACTATGTGAAGGCAGCTGTCCGCTTGTCAGCCTTGCAAGGACTTCCTGTGACTTATGTCTTTACCCACGATTCAATCGCAGTCGGGGAAGACGGTCCAACGCACGAACCAGTTGAGCACTTAGCAGGTCTTCGTGCTATGCCAAATCTAAATGTTTTCCGTCCAGCAGATGCGCGTGAAACGCAAGCAGCTTGGTACCTTGCAGTGACAAGTGAGAAAACACCAACTGCCCTTGTCTTGACACGTCAAAACTTGACTGTTGAAGAGGGAACAGACTTCGACAAGGTTGCTAAAGGTGCTTATGTTGTCTATGAAAATGCAGCAGACTTTGATACAATCTTGATTGCGACAGGTTCAGAGGTTAATCTTGCTGTCTCAGCTGCCAAAGAATTGGCTAGTCAAGGCGCAAAAGTCCGCGTAGTCAGCATGCCATCTACAGATGTCTTTGATAAACAAGATGCAGCTTACAAGGAAGAAATTCTTCCAAATGCAGTTCGCCGTCGTGTTGCAGTCGAAATGGGTGCAACTCAAAACTGGTACAAATATGTTGGTCTAGATGGTGCTGTTCTTGGTATTGATACCTTCGGAGCCTCTGCCCCAGCACCAAAAGTATTGGCAGAATATGGCTTTACTGTCGAAAATCTTGTAAAAGTCGTTCAAAATTTGAAATAATCCTAAAAATCAGGGCGCAAGCTCTGGTTTTTCTTACTAGAAAAACAAGGCACAATCTTGTAAAAGTAGCTGAAATTTGATATAGTAGTCCTATGTAAAAGACAAAGGAGAATATAATGGAATCACAATATACATTTTTAATCATTCTTGTGGCTATGGTGGGCTTGATGTTCTTTACGCAACGCTCTCAAAAGAAACAAGCACAAAAACGTATGGAAAGCTTGAATAAATTACAAAAAGGCTATGAAGTTATTACAATCGGTGGACTTTATGGAACAGTCGATGAAGTAGATACAGAAAAGAAAACAATTGTTCTTGATGTAGATGGAGTTTACTTGACTTTTGAACTCGCTGCTATCAAGACCGTATTACCACTTAAAGAAACAGCTTCACTCGAAGGTGCAATTGAAAAATAAGACGGGATCACGAACTCCCGTTTTTCTATAAAAGAAAGGAATGGGATGAAAAAACTAGTCTTTGTCTGTCTGGGAAATATTTGCCGCAGCCCTATGGCCGAGTTTGTTATGAAATCAATGACAGATAATTATGAAATCCAAAGTCGAGCGACTTCCTCTTGGGAACATGGCAATCCGATTCATAAGGGAACTCAAGGGATTTTTCAAGAGTATGAGATTCCTTATGAAAAAGGCAAGACATCGCTTCAGATTAGTAAGGAAGATTTTAAATCCTTTGATTATATTATCGGAATGGACGCTTCAAATGTTTCTGACCTACGTCAGATGTGTCCAGCAGACTGTCAAGATAAGATTTACTCATTTGCATCTGAAAGTGTTCCAGATCCTTGGTATACAGGAGATTTTGAGGAAACCTATCAGCGTGTTCAAGAGGGCTGTCAAGCTTGGTTAGAACGTTTAGAAAAGGAGAGTGAAGGTGGAAAATCTTAAGAATTTTTACGAAAAATATCGAGTGTATCTGACTCGTCCACGTTTAGAGCTTTTGGCAGTAGTTGCCATTGTTTTTTGTGCTGTACTCGTCTTTTTTCTAAATATTCCCGGAAAAGGTGTTCTAAAGCTTGATAATGGAACGATTGTTTACGACGGCAGTCTTGTACGTGGTAAAATGAATGGCCAAGGAACCATTACCTTCCAAAATGGAGACCAATATACAGGTGGTTTCATCAATGGTTCCTTCAATGGAAAAGGAACTTTTCAATCTAAAGAAGGCTGGACTTACGAAGGTGATTTTGTAAATGGTCAGGCTGAAGGAAAAGGGAAACTAACAACAGAACAAGAAGTCGTTTATGAAGGGACCTTCAAACAAGGTATCTTTCAACAAAAATAAGACCTCCTGACTGTACTGACCCCAAAAAGTTAGACAATTAATTTATCCGAAGGATTTAGTTCTGTATTGCACAGGACTGAGTCCTTTTAGTTTGACTTTAATTCGTTTATTGTTGTAGTAATCAATATAGTCTACAATAGCTTGTTCCAATTGCTTAAGCGACTGAAACGACTTCTCATAACCATAAAACATCTCAGACTTAAGAATACCAAAGAAGGACTCCATCATGCCATTGTCTGGGCTGTTGCCCTTGCGTGACATGGATGCTTGAATTCCCTTACTCTCTAGGAACCGATGATAAAAATCGTGTTGGTATTGCCAGCCTTGATCGCTATGGAGAATCGTATGCTCGTAGTGTTTCTCTGTAAAGGCCTGGTTTAACATAGCTTTCACTTGTTCTAAGTTTGGTGAAGTTGAAAGATTATAGGCGATAATTTCGCTATTAAAGCCATCTAAAACTGGTGATAAGTAAAGCTTTTGAGTACTTGCTGGAATGGCAAATTCTGTCACATCTGTGTAGCACTTTTCCATTGTTTTAGAGCCTTCAAATTGACGTTGAATGAGATTCTCTGCCTTCTTACCAACATCTCCTTTATGAGAAGAATATTTTCGTTTCTGTCGCATTTTAGCTTGTAAATTGAGTACTTCCATCAAGCGTTGAACTCTTTTATGATTTACCAGATAACCACGATTTCTTAGTTCTAAATGAACCCGACGATAACCATAATTTCCCTTGTGTTCGATAAAAATGGATTGAATTTCAGCTTTAAGCTCTTGGTCCTTATCTGGTTTATCTAGCTGTTTCAAGTGATAGTAGTAGGTCGAACGAGCTAGTTTAATGGCTTTTAGAAGAATATCTAACGAAAACTCAGTCATTAATTCTTGAACAATTTCTGTCTTTCTTCTTTCTCTTTTTCCTCCTTCAATCGGAGTTCTCTTAACTTTTTTAGGATAGCATTCTCCGCTCTCAGGTACTCATTTTCTGCTTGAAGACGTTCTAATTCTGTCCTCTCTTCAGGTCTCTTTTTTGGCTTACGTCCCATTTTAGGTACTCTCCCTCTTGTTTTCTCAACAATAGTATACCCGTTTTTCCTGTATTGTGCTAGCCAATTAAGAAGTATCGTACGACTTGGGAGGCCGTATTCAAGAGAAACTCTATCTTTAGTCCAGCCTTCATGTAAGACTTTATGAATCATTTCTTGTTTTAAATCAGGAGAATAGTAACGATTTTTTCCTTTTTTGACAAACTCTATTCCGTAACGATCAATCAATTTAATCATGTACCTAATATTAGAATTGTTTATCCCAAATTTATTTGAAAGCTTCTCTATGCTATATCCTTGTTTTTTAAGTTCATAGATCTGAACTTTATCATCATAAGTTAATTTCATAATAAAAACACCCCAAAAGTTAGATTTTTTCTGTCTAACTTTTGGGGTGCAGTTCATTATCAGGCCTTGAACCTTGGTAATATGCGTTTTGTTATGTAGAGATTAGCCTCATTTTCATTGAGTATGAAAATGAGTTGTTGCCCAGTCTTTATCATGTTATTGAAAATACTCTAAAACTTGTAGGGGTTTGTGGGCGATATAATCAGGTTGATAGTTTAGTAGATCTGCTTGCTCTCCAAATCCCCAAGTGACGGCCAATTTCTGAATGCCTGTTTCTTGAGCTCCCAGCATATCAAACTTGGTATCTCCGATGATGATGGCTTGTTCCGGTGCTAGTTGATGTGTCTGCA
>ERZ1699243.36-NODE-36-length-16133-cov-2.696114_pt1 | contig 16133 bp, 15 predicted proteins | sample MGYA00581516_ERZ1699243 | MGnify/ENA primary metagenome ERZ1699243 (study PRJEB42319, sample SAMD00040310) | human oral metagenome | material: saliva | host: Homo sapiens | study: EMG produced TPA metagenomics assembly of PRJDB4115 data set (Metgenomic analysis of... | reverse complement strand
ACCTGCTTGGGTGTAGACCAAAATACGAGGCGCCACCGAACCGGCCACTTGAACAAAAGTAATTTCACGACCGAAAGCTTTAGTCGCCAAAACCGCATTGCGTTCATTTTCCGTGCTGGCTTTGTCCAAATCCGCATTCACAAATTTGCCTTTGTTATAGACCACTTTCGTTACCGTACAATCGGCAGGCGATTTTTGCGAATGCACGTTGAACACGTTCATAAAAATACTGATTTTCAAAGCATCGACATCACGATACGGATCGCGTGCGCGCTCAACCACCACGATACGACCGTCAACAGGGCTCAACACCGCTTCAGGATTTTGCGGAATCTCACGCGCAGGGTCGCGGAAAAACTGCAAAGCAAATACGGTAAACACCCAAAACGGCAAAGACCACCAGCCGCAGCACATCGACACCAGCAGGCTCAAAGCCAAACCGCCGCCGATAATCGGCCAGCCCTCACGGGCGATAATCGGGTGGGGATACAAACGGTTCATCACTTATCCTTCATTTAATAATTTCAAAATTGCCGCCATTATATCTGAAACTCCAAACATTGAGGCCGTCTGAAATGTTCAGACGGCCGGTGTCTTTTGTAAAAAATACTCAACATAGATAAAGTTTCAGTTTCGGCAACACAATGACGCAGCGTCCTCAACAAGCGGCTCACACGAGCCAACAACACGCCGCAAATATCATTTTGACCAAACCTCTGCCCTCGATTATCTCGACAAGCCCAGTATGATTGCCAATACCAGCCAAATCCAATGCCGACGGCGCGATGTAGAAAACAAAGCGCGTTGAGACAGCAAACGCGTTTGGCTCAACTGATACGCCACATCTGCGAGCTTAATCAACTGATTGCCCTGTCGTGTTTTGCTTTCTTCCGCTTTACGCAGTTTCAAATTTTCCGCTTCAATCCGCAGCCGCACCAGCTTGGCTTCCAAAAGCAGCAGCTCGCGCGCTTCCTCATACTCCTGTTGCTTCATCGTCCGCATCCTTGTCTATTTCACCGCGCAAATACGCAATGTCCGATCGAATATCCTGCAAGGTCTCAGCCACGCGACTGCCCTGCTCCCGATAATCTGCCGATACTTTGCGGAACAATGCGGCAATAATCAGCAGGCTCACAAAGAAAATGCCGAAAAATACCCACAACGCCGCCACATCCGACAGCACGCGGTTCAAGCCAAACAACAAACCGACCAAGCCCACCATCAACAGCGCGCCGGACAATACCAGCCAAATCGCCAACCGGAACACATTCTCCGCCTGACGCGTCAAATCCAAGCTCAATACCTGCAAACGCAGCAGCAGCAAATCCGCGCCCTGATTCAACAAAGCCTTGCCATGTTCAAAACGCTGGCGAATTCCCATCTCGATTATCCTTTTTTCTTAGGAAACATAAGGCTAAGGCCGTCTGCACGGCGCAATGAAATCCATGATTTCATGTGCACGCCTGTTCAGACGGCCTTAACATATTCGCATTAACGGCGGTTCAACAACACACCGACAACCAAACCGGCCAATGCGGCAAAACCCATCGCATAGTATGGTTTTTCATGCACCACTTCATCAGCGTGTTTGGCACCGCGTTTCAAACGCGCACCTGCATCGGCTTCAAATTCGGCAAAACGCTCTTTGCCTTCTTTCAAACGCTCCTGAGCCGCTTCTTCAAACTGCTCGTATTTTTCACGCGCACGCTCGGCATGATGGCGCAAACGCTCGCCGGCCTCTTCTTCAAAACGGCTCAAACGCTCTTTGGCCACAGCCAATTTTTCTTCCAATTTGGCTCGGGCTTTGCTGCCCTCTTCCGAACCGGCTTCAACACCATTGCGGTACAATTCTTCCACATCATCCATCACTTCTCGGATGTCTTTCAGCAAAGCCTCGCGACGTGCTTCAAAATCGTGTTTTTTCATGCTTTTCTCCTTGATATAGGTTGATATGGTTACAGACTATTTATCTGTTAATAAATTATAACCGTTTATTCCGAAATAAACGTTAATTTAAATAAAATTAAGTCCTTATTCTGAAAATAACGAAATGGAATTTAAAAAAGGCCGTCTGAAAACTTCAGACGGCCTTTTCAATTCAGCTTAAAGACTTAAGTCTTATGCCAAACCTTTTGCTTTCAACACTTCCAGCATGGTAGTGCCCAACTCGGCAGGGCTGCGGGTGTAAGCGATACCGGCTTTTTCGAAAGCGGCGAATTTTTCTTCGGCAGTACCTTTACCGCCGGAAATAATCGCACCGGCGTGGCCCATACGTTTGCCTTTAGGAGCGGTAACACCAGCAATGTAACCTACAACAGGTTTGGTTACGTTGGATTGGATGTATTCGGCTGCTTCTTCTTCCGCAGTACCGCCGATTTCGCCGATCATGATGATGGCGTCAGTATCTGGGTCTTCTTGGAAGAGTTTCAGTGCGTCGATTTGGTTCATACCAGGAATCGGGTCGCCGCCGATACCGATACAGGTTGATTGACCCAAGCCGAGTTTGGTGGTTTGTGCCACGGCTTCGTAAGTCAATGTACCGGAACGGGAAATAATACCGATGCGACCTGGAGTGTGGATGTGGCCCGGCATAATACCGATTTTGCACTCACCCGGAGTAATCACGCCCGGGCAGTTAGGGCCGACCAAGCGGGTACCGTTGCCGTTGGTTTCCAAGTAACGTTTGGCTTTGAGCATGTCCAAAGTAGGCACGCCTTCGGTAATCACAACCACCAAGCCTACGCCGGAATCAACGGCTTCAACGATAGAATCCAAAACAAACGGAGCTGGAACGTAAATTACAGATGCGTCCGCGCCGGTTTCTTTAACGGCTTCTTTCATGGTGTTGAATACAGGCAGATCCAGGTGGGTTTGACCGCCTTTGCCCGGGGTAACGCCGCCGACAACTTTAGTGCCGTAAGCCAGAGCTTGTTCGGAGTGGAAAGTACCGTTTTTACCGGTGAAACCTTGAACCAATACTTTGGTGTCTTTATTAATCAATACGCTCATTCTTTTCTCCTTAGGCGTTTACGGCTGCAACAATTTTTTCGGCTGCGTCATTCAGGCCGTCTGCAGAAGTCAGTTTCAGACCTGATTCGTTCAGGATTTTCGCGCCGAGTTCGGCGTTGTTACCTTCCAAACGAACAACGACAGGAACGTTGACGTTGATTTCTTTAACGGCTGCCACGATGGCTTCCGCAATCATGTCGCAACGTACGATACCGCCGAAGATGTTGATCAATACGCCTTTAACGGATTTGTCTTCCAGAATCAGTTTGAACGCTTCAACCACGCGGTCTTTGGTTGCGCCGCCACCAACGTCCAAGAAGTTGGCAGGTTGGCCGCCTTTGAGTTTGATGATGTCCATAGTAGCCATCGCCAAACCGGCACCGTTAACCATACAGCCGATGTTGCCTTCCAAGGCAACATAGTTCAGGTCGAATTCGGAAGCTTTCAGCTCACGTTCGTTTTCTTGAGATTTGTCGCGCAATTCAGCGATTTTTGGCAGGCGGTAGAGCGCGTTGCTGTCGATACCGATTTTGCCGTCCACGCAAGCCAGTGCGCCGTTTTCGCGAACTGCCAGTGGGTTTACTTCAAACAGGGCGAAGTCGTTGTCGACAAACGCTTTGTACGCGCCGGTCATCAGTTTGACGAACTCGTTGATTTGTTTGTCTTTCAAGCCCAGTTGGAAGGCAACTTCGCGAGCTTGGCAAGGTTGCAGGCCGACCAGCGGATCAACGGTTACTTTGAAGATTTTTTCAGGAGTTTCGGCAGCAACTTTTTCAATTTCCACGCCGCCTTCGGTAGAAGCCATGAATGTAATGCGGCGGGTAGAACGGTCAACCACTGCGCCCAAGTACAGCTCGGTTTGAACAGGATACATGTCTTCGCAAACCAAAACGCTGTTGACAGGTTGGCCGTTGGCATCGGTTTGGTAAGTTACCAAGTTGGTGCCAATCAGGCTTTCAGCCACTTCTTTAGCTTCTTCGCGGCTTTTAACGACTTTTACGCCGCCCGCTTTACCGCGGCCGCCGGCGTGTACTTGTGCTTTGACAACAGCGAATTTGCCGCCCAATTTGTCGTAAGCTGCAGCGGCTTCTTCGCCGTTGTGTGCCAAAATACCGCCTTGTACGGGCAAACCGTAGCTAGCCAGCAGTTCTTTAGCCTGATACTCGTGTAAATTCATGGATTTCTCCTTAAGGTGAGTGGGTTTTAGGAATCGCCCTGCGGCCAATCCCATATTTTCAGACGGCCCTACTATTTACTGAACGGCAACCACATCCGCGCCAGCAGATACATGGTTGCGCCGCCTCCTCCGAGAATAAAAAAGACGATGCCTTTTTTACGCGAATTCGGGCAGAGCAGATAAACGGCAAGGCTGAAACTGATAAACAACAATGCCACGCGCCAAACCAATTCTTTATCTTTGAAACGGTTGAGCGTATAAGTTTCGGTCATCATCACATACATTTGCCACAATGCGGCCATACACATGCTGATGATGCCCATCGGTATAAAGAAAATACCGACTATTTCTTTGTTCATAATGAATGTAAATGCTGTTTGTTTGTCTGACGGAATTATAAATCAGAAAACGAAGCTTTCGGAACATTCAATTTATCGAAGGCCTTAAGGCCGTCTGAAAAGTTTCAGACGACCTTAATGTCTATCAACCGTGCAAAGCGCGTTTGTCGGCCGCCAATGCAGCTTCGTGAACCACTTCGGACAAGGTTGGGTGGGCATGGATAATGCGGGCGATGTCTTCGCTGCTGGCGAAGAATTCGAGCGCAGTCACGCCTTCGGTAACCAATTCGCTGACAACCGGGCCGATCATGTGTACGCCTAAGATACGGTCGGTTTTGGCATCTGCCAACACTTTAACCGTACCTTTGGCTTTGCCCATTGCCAATGCGCGACCGTTTGCACTGAAACCTGAAGTACCTTTTTTGTACTCCACACCTTCGGCTTTGAGTTGCTCTTCGGTTTTACCCACCCAAGCGATTTCAGGGTCGGTGTAAATAACAAACGGTACGTTGTTGAAATCGATATGCGGTTTTTGACCGGCAATGCGCTCGGCAACGGCAACGCCTTCGTCGCTGGCTTTGTGTGCCAACATCGGGCCGCGAACCACGTCACCGATTGCCCATACGTTAGGCAGGTTGGTACGGCATTCGCCATCTACCTTGATAAAGCCGCGTTCGTCTTTTTCCAAGCCTACGGCTTCGGCGTTCAGGCCTTTGGTGTTTGGAATACGACCGATGGCAACGATCAATTTATCGAATACTTCGGTTTTGGCTTCGCCGGCAGCAGTTTCGTAAGCAACGGAAACGCCTTTGCCTTCAGATTTGATGTCGCCGATTTTCACGCCCAATTCAATGTTCAAGCCTTGTTCTTTGGTGAAGTATTTGAAGGCTTCTTTGGCGATTTGTTGGTCGGCGGCAGCCAGGAAGGTCGGTGCGGCTTCAAGAATGGTAACTTCTGCACCCACGCGGTTCCATACGGAACCCATTTCCAAACCAATCACACCGGAACCGATCACACCGAGTTTGGCTGGCACTTCGGTCAGGTTCAACGCGCCTTCGTTGTCCAACACATTAACGTTGTCGATAGCGACTTGTGGCAGCGGACGCGGTACGGAACCAGTCGCTACGATGACGTGTTTGGCTTCGATAACGGTTTTCTCGCCTTTGTTATCGACTTCGATTTGGTAAGCATCACCATTTTTACCGGCAAAGGAAGCAGTACCGAACAGGCTGGTTACTTTGTTTTTTTGGAACAGGAATTTCACGCCGCCGGTCAGCTTGGTCACGATGGCATCTTTGCGCTCAATCATTTTAGCCGCGTCGAATTTTACGTCGCCGACAGTGATACCGTGTTCTGCAAAATCGTGTTGCGCGGCGTGGAAATGTTCGCTGGATTGCAACAGGGCTTTGGAAGGGATACAACCTACGTTCAAGCAAGTACCGCCCAATGCAGGGGCATTGCCTGCTTTGTTAACGCCTGCGTCAACGCAAGCGGTTTTGAAACCCAGTTGCGCGGCACGAATGGCGGCAACGTATCCACCCGGGCCTGCACCAATCACTACTACATCATATTGAGACATCGTGTCATCCTTTGCTTTTGCAGTATCTCAAAATAAAAACGATACTTTTTGTTTCTTTTTTATTTTGAATGACTGCGTTTTGATGGTTTTAAGAAAAGGCCGTCTGAAAGTCCATATCTGCCGATTCATTCGAATCAAATGTTTCAGACGGCCTCAATCGTTTGTTGAGCCTATTGTAGCACGATACTACATTACGCTACATCTAAATAAAAATTCAGACGGCCTTTTCATTAACAAATAAAAGGCCGTCTGAAACGATTACAGATCCAACAACAGGCGGGCTGGGTCTTCCAACGCGTCTTTAATGGCTACCAAGGTCAATACAGCTTCGCGGCCGTCGATGATACGGTGGTCGTAAGACAGAGCCAGATACATCATCGGACGGACAACAACTTGACCGTTTTCAACCACAGCGCGCTCTTTAGTGGCGTGCATACCCAAAATCGCAGATTGAGGCGGGTTGATGATCGGGGTAGACATCATAGAACCGAAAGTACCGCCGTTGGTAATACTGAATGTACCGCCGGTCAGATCTTCGATAGCGATTTTGCCGTCTTTGGCTTTTTTGGCGTAATCGACGATGGCTTGCTCGATGTCGGCAATGCTCATTTGGTCGGCATCACGCAGAATCGGTACGACCAAACCGCGCGGGCTGCCGATGGCGATACCGATGTCGAAGTAACCGTGATAAACGATGTCGTTGCCGTCAACGGAAGCATTCACCACCGGATATTTTTTCAGTGCGGCAACGGCTGCTTTGACGAAGAAAGACATGAAGCCGAGTTTGACGCCGTGTTCTTTCTCGAATTTATCTTTGTACTTCGCACGCAAGTCCATGATTGGTTTCATGTTGACTTCGTTGAATGTAGTCAAAATAGCGTTTTCTTGTTGAGAAGCCAAGAGGCGTTCTGCAACACGGGCACGCAGGCGACTCATTGGTACGCGTTCTTCAGGACGTGCGCCGGCAGGAAGTGCAACAGCAGGAGCAGCGGCTGCGGCAGGTTTGGCAGCGGCATTTTGTACGTCTTCTTTCAATACGCGACCATCACGGCCGGAACCTTGCAATGCGTTCACGTCAACACCGGTCTCGGCAGCCAGTTTGGCGGCGGCAGGCATAGCGGCGTTGTTTTGTGCAGCAGCAGGAGCGGCGGCTGGGGCTGCTTCGGCAGGCGCGGCGGCTGGGGCTCCAGCAGCGGCAGTAGCAGCTGTATCGATGCGCGCCAAAACTTGGTCGGCAACAACGGTTTCACCGTCTTGCGCTACGATTTCAACCAATACGCCGGCTTGTGGAGAAGGTACTTCCAAAACCACTTTGTCAGTTTCGATATCGATCAGGATTTCGTCACGGGCAACTGCTTCGCCAACTTTTTTCTTCCATTCCAAGAGCGTGCCTTCAGATACGCTTTCAGACAGCATAGGTACTTTTACATCAATAATCATTTTGTGTCTCCAATGGCCCTTTCAGACGGCCTGTTGTGTGTTTTTAATTCTGCATATGGGCATTCCGCCTGAGCAGCCTCAGACGGAATGCCACTTGGTTTACAACGCCAAAGCGTCTTCAACCAATTGTTTCAATTGAGCAATGTGTTTGCTTGAGTAGCCCACTGCAGGCGATGCGCTGCTTGGACGACCGGCATAAGACAGTTTTTGCTCTTCGCTGATAACGTCCTCGATGCGGTGGCGGATTTGGTAGAACGCGCCTTGGTTTTTCGGCTCTTCTTGTGCCCAAACCACAGATTTTGCGTTCGGATATTTCGCCAGTTCAGCTTTAACCTCGTCGTATGGGAATGGATACAGCTGCTCAACGCGGACGATAGCAACATCATCTTCCAGTTTACGCTCGGCACGGCCAGCTTCCAAGTCATAGTAAACCTGACCGGCACACAATACCACGCGTTTCACGCTGTCGTTGCTTGCGCGTTCGGCAGTATCGCCGATAACCGGACGGAAGGTCGAACCTTCGATGAAGTTTTCCAGCGGGCTCATTGCACCTTTGAAGCGCAACAGGCGTTTGGACATGAAAATCACCAGCGGTTTGCGGTATGAACCCAAGACTTGACGTTGCAAGATGTGGAACATTTGCGACGCTTCAGACGGCATGATGACTTGCATATTATTCTCGGAACACAGTTGCAACCAACGTTCTACACGTGCAGAAGAGTGCTCAGGGCCTTGACCGTCGTAGCCGTGCGGCAGGATGGTGGTCAGACCGCACAAACGACCCCACTTGGTTTCGCCTGAAGACAGGAATTGGTCAATAGTCACTTGCGCGCCGTTGGCGAAGTCACCGAATTGAGCTTCCCAAATGGTCAGCTTGTCAGGTGCGGAGCAGGCAAAGCCGTACTCAAACGCCATCACGGCTTCTTCGTTCAAAATGGAGTCGATGACCAGGAACTCACCCATGCCTTCGCCCATATGGCGCAGAGGAACATAAGTACCGTCGTCCCATTTTTCACGGTTTTGATCGTGCAATACTGCATGACGGTGTGAGAATGTACCGCGGCCGGAGTCCTCACCGGAGATACGCACGCCATGACCTTTAGTCAGCAGGCTTGCGTATGCCAAGGTTTCGGCCATACCCCAGTCGATGGCTTGTTTGCCGGATGCCATTGCTTTACGCGCTTCAATCACACGTTTCGCAGTCGGATGCAGGGCAAAGCCTTCCGGTACAGCGGTAAACTTCTCGGTAAGGCGCTCAATATCCGCGGCAGGCAAACCGGTTTCGATGTGTTCGCGCCAATCTTTACCTTGGTATTTGCTCCAATCGATTTGTGTGCGTTGGAAGTTGCTCAAAGTTGTTTGTTCAACATGTTCACCTTTGTCCAAAGCATCACGGTAAGCTTGGATGTAACCGTCAGCCTCAGCTTGAGTTACCACGCCTTCAGCAATCAGTTGTTCGGTGTACAAAGCACGCGCACCCGGGTGTTGCGATACTTTTTTGTACATCATCGGTTGGGTCAAGGTCGGATCATCGCCCTCGTTGTGGCCCCATTTACGGTAGCAGACAACGTCGACCACGATGTCTTTATGGAATTTTTTGCGGTAATCCAAAGCGGCTTGGATGGCAAAGCAAACGCGCTCAGGATCATCGCCGTTCACATGGATAACCGGAGCGGAAACCATTTTCGCAATATCGGTACAGTGTACGGTAGAACGGGTATCGCGGGTATCGGAAGTCGTAAAGCCGATTTGGTTGTTGATCACGATGTGAACAGTACCGCCGGTGGTATAACCGCGTGTTTTAGACAGGTTGAATGTTGCTTGGTTAACACCCAAACCGATAAATGCGGAGTCACCGTGAATCAATACTGGCAAGACTTTATCGCGGCCGTTTTCGCCCAAACGTTTTTGTTTGGCGCGCGCAGAACCTTCCACTACCGGGTTAACGATTTCCAAGTGTGACGGGTTGAATGCCAAAGAAACGTGCATCGGGCCGTGTGGCGTAGCGATATCGGAGCTGAAGCCCATGTGGTATTTCACGTCGCCGCTAGGCAATTTGATTTCGGCACGGCCTTCAAACTCAGCGAACAAATCGCTGGGTTTTTTGCCCAAAATGTTAACCAAAACATTCAGACGGCCACGGTGTGCCATACCGATGATGACTTCTTCCACACCGTCTTTACCAGCGTTTTGAATCAGGTAATTCAAACCGGCAATAGCGCTTTCGCCGCCTTCTACACCAAAGCGTTTTTGACCGACATATTTGGTATGCAGGTAGCGTTCCAGAGTTTCGGCAGCAGTCATTTCTTTCAAGATACGGCGTTTTTGTTCAACGTTGTAGCTTGGCGTAGACAGTACGCTTTCAAAATAATTGCGAACCCAGCGGCGCTCTTCGGTATTTGGGATGTAGATGTACTCTACCGCAATATGGCCGCAGTAGGTTTGTTTGAGGTTGCTGATGATTTGGGACAGAGGCAGTTTGCTCTGACCGGAAAAATCGCCCTCGCCCATATTGAACTGAAGCGCCATATCGGCATCTGACAAACCGTGGAATTTAGGATCGAGAGCTTCGATATTTTGAGGAGGAATACGTTTGAGCGGATCAAGTTGGGCTGCACCCACGCCTTGGATACGATAGGCAGAAATCAGTCGCAAAACGCTGACTTGCTTTTTCATCATTGCCTCATCCACACCGCCTGCAACGGCTGCGGCAATTTTCTTTTTAGCCAAAGTGGCAAATGATTCACGAATCGGTGTATGGGCAACATCGACAGCGACTGCGCCCGGCTGTTTACTCAAATCGGTAAAGTACTGTTTCCATTTTTCATCGACAGATTCCGGATTATCCAGAAACTTTTCATACAACTCCTCGATGTATGGCGCATTAGAACCAAACAGATAAGAGAAATTGAGTTTTTCGTCCATCATGGCGTGAGCTCTTTTCTTTAAAATATAAACAAAGGGTAGAATCACGTGTTCTCCGAACGGAATTCAGGCCGTCTGAAATGACACTTTATTCTACCCTATTTCAAATCAAATTACCTGCTATCAACTTAATTAATTACGACCAACCTCATTGAAAACGGCAATTCGATTTTTTCAAACGACTTTTCAACAATATATTAATGTATTGTCTATTAGCGTTTATCTACCGGAACGTAATCGCGACGCTCTGCACCGGTATACAGTTGACGTGGGCGACCGATTTTCAGTGCCGGATCGCTAATCATTTCATGCCAATGAGAAATCCAACCTACACTGCGCGACAATGCGAAGATAACGGTAAACATTTCAGTTGGAATACCCAATGCAGACAAGACGATACCGGAGTAGAAATCGACGTTTGGATACAGCTTGCGTTCAACAAAGAATGGATCTTTCAGTGCGATTTGTTCCAATTCCATCGCCAGCTTAAATTTAGGACTGTCTTCCAAGCCCAATTCTTTCAAGACTTCATAACAGGTTTCGCGCATGATACTGGCGCGAGGGTCCATATTGCGGTATACGCGGTGACCGAAGCCCATCAGACGGTATTTGCGTTGTTTCACACCTTCCATGTATGCGGCAACATTAGATACATCGCCGATTTCGTCCAGCATTTTCAACACAGCTTCGTTTGCACCGCCGTGTGAAGCACCCCACAGACAGGCGATACCGGCAGCGATACAGGCAAATGGGTTCGCGCCTGAAGAACCGGCCAAACGTACAGTCGAAGTAGAGGCGTTTTGCTCGTGGTCGGCATGCAAAATAAAGATGCGGTCGAGCGCGCGAGCCAATACTGGATTAGGTTTGTATTCTTCACATGGTGTCGCGAACATCATGTGTAAGAAGTTTTCAGCATAGGAAAGGTTATTTTTTGGATAATTGAACGGCAGGCCGTTGGAATAACGGTAACACATTGCCGCAATTGTCGGGATTTTGGAGATTAAGCGGTAAATCGCAATTTTGCGGTGCTCAGGATTGGCAATATCCAAGCTGTCTTGGTAGAACGCAGACAAAGCGCCAACCACGCCAACCATCATCGCCATCGGATGCGCATCGCGACGGAAACCGCGGAAGAACCAAGTCAGCTGTTCATGCAGCATAGTATGGCGACCGACTGTGGTATCAAATTCTTTTTTCTGTTCAGAGGTAGGCAGTTCGCCGTAAATCAACAGATAGCAAACTTCCAAGTAATCGGATTTTTCGGCCAGCTGTTCGATAGGATAACCACGGTAATACAACAGACCTTCATCGCCATCAATATAAGTGATTTTGGATTCGCAACTTGCAGTTGACACGAATCCGGGGTCGAAGGAAAACAGACCTGTATTTTTAGTCAAAGTACGAATATCAACCACATCATGACCGATACTTGCTTCCAATACTGGCAGTTCCAAGGTCTCTTGATTTGGGGTGGTGAGCTTGACTGATTTAGACATTCTTAAACTCCTTTGTAAGTTGGGGCTTTCGTTGCCGCCCAAGCGGCACGGTCCTTTTTTTCAGACGGCCTCAGTATGGAAAGAGCTTGTTCGGATTGGCATCGCAAACAAGCTCTATAACACGTCATGCCTGTCTGATTTTTTCAAGCATGGGAATCAGGTGTTTCTTGTCCGTCGCCGAATGTTCGTTAATCAAGGCAAGCAACTCTTGGTCTTGAAATTCGAGGATTTCGGAAAATTCGGACAACTCCTGATCACTCAGGTGCTCGAATTCTTTTTCCATAAACCTACCGAAGATTAAGTCTAATTCCAACAATCCCCGGCGGGTTTGAAAACGGATTTTCCGTTTGGCAATATCGTCAAAAACCATCATTTCTTAAACGGCTCGTTTCAACATAATCTCTTTAATCTTACCGATGGCTCGGGTCGGATTCAAGTGTTTAGGACATACGTCTACGCAGTTCATAATGGTGTGGCAACGGAACAAACGGTATGGGTCGTTCAGATTATCCAAACGCTCATTAGTGATGGTATCACGGCTATCCGCAATGAAACGGTAAGCATTCAGCAAACCAGACGGACCAACAAATTTATCAGGGTTCCACCAGAATGATGGGCAGGCAGTCGAACAGCAGGCGCACAAAATACATTCGTACAAACCGTCCAACTCTTTACGCTCTTCCTGAGTTTGCAGACGCTCTTTGTCCGCATCGATAGGATTATCGTTGACAACGTAAGGTTTGATGGAGTGATATTGTTTGAAGAACTGGGTCATATCCACAATCAGGTCGCGGATAACAGGCAGACCTGGCAGAGGGCGGATTTTAACCGGCTGTTTCAGGCTGCGCAGATCGGTCAGACATGCCAAGCCGTTTTTACCGTTGATGTTCATACCGTCAGAACCGCAAATACCTTCGCGGCAAGAACGGCGGAAAGACAATGTATCGTCTTGTGCTTTCAGGCGCACTAAAGCGTCCAAAAGCTTAACGTCGGTTGGTTCCAATTCCAACTCGTAACGTTGCATATAAGGTTTGGCATCAACGTCCGGGTTGTAACGGTAAATTTCAAAACTCATTTTTTCCATGAGAAGTGTTCCTTTTCTCATAAACTGCCCAATGATTTTGTATTATGAATTCAAGCAGTTCAATGTGGGTATGGTTAGGTTTCAGACGGCCTTTAAGGTAAAGGCCGTCTGAAAACTCATCAATAAACGCGTTTGGCCGGTTTGATGTATTCCACGCTCAAAGGCTTGGTATGTACCGGTTTGTAAGACAAAGTATTGGTATCTGAATGATACAGGGTATGTTTCATCCAGTTTTCGTCATCGCGCTCAGGATGGTCGTCTGAAGCGTGTGCGCCGCGCGATTCTTTACGCGCTTCGGCAGACACCAAAGTCGCTTTCGCCACTTCAATCAGGTTATCCAATTCCAAAGCCTCGATACGTGCAGTATTCCACACTTTGCTCTTGTCTTTGATTTCAGTACGGTTCACGCGCTCGGCAATTGCCATGATTTCTTGAACGCCTTTACTCAGAATCTCATCAGTACGGAACACGCCGGCGTGCAGTTGTACGGAGCGTTGCAGCTCGCGACGCAGCGCATCAACGTTTTCGCCATCGGTTTGATTGTCCAAACGTTCGATACGTTGGCGGGTCAGCTCACCCGCATCGGCAGGCAGAGGTTTCCAGTCGCTTTGCTCTTTGATGAATTTAATCATGCTGTCGCCGGCAGCTTTACCGAATACCACCAAGTCCAACAGGGAGTTGGTACCCAAGCGGTTCGCACCGTGTACGGAAGCACAAGCGCACTCACCTGCCGCATACAGACCTTTTACAGGTACTTCGTAATCTTCACCTTGTGGAACAACGACTTCGCCATGGTAGTTGGTCGGAATACCGCCCATCATGTAGTGAGTAGTCGGCACAACAGGAATCGGGTCTTTAATCGGGTCAATACCAGCAAACTGAATGGAAATCTCGCGGATGCCCGGCAGTTTTTCCATAATTTTTTCTGCACCGATATGGTCGATTTTCAGCAATACGTGGTCTTTGTTTTTACCACAGCCACGACCTTCGTAGATTTCCATCGCCATCGCACGGGAAACCACGTCACGGGAAGCCAAGTCTTTTACGGTTGGAGCATAACGTTCCATAAAGCGTTCGCCATCGGCATTCAACAGAATACCACCCTCACCGCGCACACCCTCGGTAATCAATACACCGGCACCAGCTACACCGGTCGGGTGGAATTGCCAGAATTCCATGTCTTCCAACGGAATACCTGCACGTGCACAAATACCCAAACCGTCACCGGTATTCATATAAGCATTGGTAGAAGAAGCATAAATACGGCCGCCACCACCGGTAGCAAACATCACAGCTTTAGCGTGGAAAATATAAACTTCGCCGGTTTCCATTTCCATGGCGGTTACACCGACTACGTCGCCGTTTTCATCACGAATCAAATCTTGCGCTGTCCATTCCACAAAGAATTGTGTATTGGCACGGACGTTTTGTTGGTACAAAGTATGCAACATCGCATGACCGGTACGGTCGGCAACAGCACATGCACGTTCTACCGCGCGTTTACCGTGTTCGGCAGTATGGCCACCGAAAGGACGTTGGTAGATTTTACCGCTTTCCACACGGTCAAAAGGCATACCCATGTGTTCCAACTCAATTACGGCTTCAGGCGCTGCGCGACACATAAACTCAATCGCATCTTGGTCGCCCAACCAGTCGGAACCTTTCACGGTATCGTACATGTGCCAATCCCAACGGTCTTCCTGCACATTACCCAATGAAGCAGAAATACCGCCTTGAGCCGCTACAGTATGAGAACGGGTTGGGAAGACTTTAGACAAAACAGCACAATTCAGGCCGGATTTAGACAATTGGAGGGCTGCGCGTAAACCTGCACCACCACCGCCAACAATCACGGCATCAAACTTGCGAACAGGAAAACCCATATTTACCCCCAAATTACTTTAACTGAATACACCAAGCAGCCTACCAACCAAACGATGGTGGCAACTTGTAAAAACAAACGCAGGCCGAAAGGCTTAATGTAGTCCATCCACAAATCGCGGATACCTACCCATGCATGCAGGAATACGGCCAAGAAGCTCACTTGAGTAAATACTTTCACCCAAGTTTGATTAAAAAATGCCTGCCATGCCGAATATTCTTTAGGCAAAGTAAACAAAACAACCAAAAGAACCACGGTGTACACCAACATGATGACCGCAGTTGCACGTTGCATTGCCCAATCGCGCAAACCGTAATGCGCACCTGTCAATTTACGTTCTACCATAATAAAGCTCCCAAAACGACGGTCAGAATCAAAGCAGAAGCAAATACAACTTTAGCAGTAGCACGGGCAGTATTTAATTCCAAGCCTTTATGCACATCCAAAAACAGAAAGCGGATACCGGCCAAAAAGTGGTGCAGATATGCCCACAACAGACCGATAAGGATCAGCTTCACAAACGGATTGGAAATAGCAGAACGATATGCTTCAAACGACGCTTCGCGATCCAGCGTTCCAGAGAAGAAATACAAGAGAACAGGCAGCATCACAAACAAGCCGACGCCGCTGATACGGTGAAGAATAGATACAATCCCCGGTATGGGCAATCGGATATTCGGAATTTCCAAAAATACCGGGCGTGATTTGGCGGACATGGTCAGTTCCTCTAGATTTATTATCAGCTCAAAACCTATAGCTCAGCACTACAATAAGCTACATAAACCATAATTTACCTGTTTTATCTCATTTTGAACAGTGCAATTTATGAATGCTCTAATGATTTTTACCAAAAGGCCAATAAAATCAAATAATCATTCTTAGATTTTTTTTTGTGTGCTTAGCCTTTTTTGTTACTTTCCTGCAATTAAGCCATCTCCCCATCAAAGCACTTACGATAACATCATTATGATTTGAGAATTGTATCTATTGCGAGATAAATTCTCATTCTTGATACCTAATCTTTACAAAGGAATCTGTCGTTGAAGCAGAGTTCAAAGGCAAGAAAGTCCACATGACGTATATGAACAAAGCTGAACGCAATGTCTCGGTCGTTTTAGACAATCCGTGTGTGAAATAATGTGCCAAATTTGATGGACAAGGCCGTCTGAAAAGATATAGTGGATTAACTTTAAACCAGTACGG
>ERZ1699243.31-NODE-31-length-17264-cov-2.901208_pt1 | contig 17264 bp, 14 predicted proteins | sample MGYA00581516_ERZ1699243 | MGnify/ENA primary metagenome ERZ1699243 (study PRJEB42319, sample SAMD00040310) | human oral metagenome | material: saliva | host: Homo sapiens | study: EMG produced TPA metagenomics assembly of PRJDB4115 data set (Metgenomic analysis of... | reverse complement strand
TGCTGCATCCACTCCCCGGTCGATGAGGCGTTGCGCCAATTCGATATCTTCTGCAACATGATGTTCCTGGTTAAAACCACGAAAAAGAATATGTAAAAGATTGTTTTTATGACTATCTACGTCACCAAGGTCGGCATGCTGATTAAGCAGAAAAGTAGCTATACGGTAGCGAGATTCGCTATTGGAATTAGCGAGCGCATAGAAGAGAAGTGAGTGTCCTCCGTAGTGAGAATGTTCGTCTCCGCTACGATAGACGGTCATGAAGTCGTCGAAACTTTTCTGCTGCGCTGCGGTGAAGACATCCATAGTCTATTGTAACCACTCATACCTTAATAAGCGGTCCGTCAACTAAAATCCCGGTAAAACACCTGTGATGAGTGCCCACCATAGGTTGTGGGTGAATGTTTCACGTGAAACATCCTGCGAGGAGGCGGGAGCTTCGACCTTCTCCTCTACCTTCTCAGCTTCAGCTGGCTTTTCCTGAGCGGGTGCAGCTTCAGCAGGCTTAGCCTCTACAGACTCAGCTTTAGTGCTCTTACGCTGCTTCTCCGGCTTAGCCTCGTGAGCCATTTCGAAGAGACCGTCAGCCATCGGCTCTTCAATCGGAGTAGACACCTTCTTGGGTGCAGTCTTTGCCGCAGCAGTCTTTTCGGATGCCTTCGCCTCAGCATTACCAGAATTCTTCGTACTCTGAGGGATCAGTGCCCCCAGGCCACGACCCAAGCCGCGTCGCTTTTCAGCCATCGTTACTCCTTAGGACTCCCGGACGAGCCCGCTCATTTTTTCTTCTTCATCTAGTGTAAACGAAATAAGTACTCGAAAGCAGGAGTAAAAAATGCACGGCACATAATCAACATTATTCCCAATAATTAATTTACTATGGCTGTTTTCTCGGGTTTCATCCAGAAAATACCGCACACAATGAGCCCTTTTGAATCATCAACAGACAATCCAAAAGGGCTCATTTCAAAAGATTTAGATTATGCGGATCGGCGCGAGAGCTCCTGTGCCGCCTCGCGGTAAGCGCGAGCGCCAGTCGACGAAGAATCGTAGGTGATGACGGTCTGCTGATAGCTGGGAGCCTCAGAGATGCGAACCGAGCGAGGAATCTTCACGCTCAGAGTCTCCTCCGGGAAGTGCTCGCGCACCTCCTCTGCCACCTGGAATGCCAGGTTGGTACGAGCATCGTACATGGTCAGCAGGATCGTGCTGATGCGCAGCTTGGAGTTCAGGTGCTTCTGAATCATCTGAATATTCTTCAGCAGCTGGCTCAGGCCTTCCAGAGCGTAGTACTCGCACTGGATCGGAATCAGAATCTCTTCTGCCGCAACGAAGGCATTGACGGTCAGTAGGCCGAGGCTCGGCGGGCAGTCGATGAAGACATAGTCCAGCCGCTCCATTCCCTGCTTCTCTCGCCACTCAGTGTAGTCCATCAGGGCATTCTTGAGGCGAGTCTCGCGTGCCACCAGGGAGACCAGTTCAATCTCCGCGCCCGCAAGGTCGATATTGGCGGGGGCACAGAACAGACCGGGCATATCGGGGCATTCCTGAACAATTTCAGAAAGCGGCTTATCCTCAATCAGGACGTTGTAGACACTGGGAACATCCACGCCGTGCTCAATGCCCAGTGCAGTCGAGGCGTTACCCTGCGGGTCATTATCGATCACCAGGACGTTCAGTCCAGCCTCCGCGAGCGCGGCTGCGAGGTTCACGGCGGTGCTGGTTTTACCCACGCCACCCTTCTGGTTCGACACGGTGAAGACACGCGTATGCACAGGCTTGGGGAGCAAATCTGCAACAGATTTCTGAGCTTGAGGAGTCATCGGGTGCCTTCCATATTCCGGGTGGTGTGTCTACGGTGATGCTTCGTCTGATGCCTCGCGTGTGGCAATACTCTGCGGTATTTGTGCGCGAGGAGGATTCAACCTCCACTCCCCCACCATTCACTCATCTCAGCATGTTTCACGTGAAACATACTCCGCGAGGTGATGAAGTCTGCAATGTTTCACGTGAAACATTGGTGCTACCCGAATGGTTCTGAAGGGCTCAGTGCCCTACTGTACCATCAGGCTTTGATGTAGAAGAGTCTAAGGTTTCAATCCTTCCTTAAGGGTACCCGGCATCAGGTCAATACTCCACGCGAGAGGTCATTCTATGTACTCTACGGATGCAATTGCCGCGCACGCCCGGCAAGCCAGCGCATAAAAAATGGGCGGTACCGCGTAAGCCAGCCTATTCACTGGCTCATTGCGGTACCGCCCATTCAGGGTGAAACCTTTAGAGGCGAACTCGAACCACCGTCGTCGGCTCTTCAAGCAGGTCGCCGCCGGCGGTGAGAATCTCAGTCTCGCGTGCACCGTAACGGTTCAGCTTCTTCTTCGCCTTAGTAATCTCCTCCGCGGCGCTACGACCCTTCAGAGCCAGCAGCTCACCGGTGCCGCGCAGAATCGGCAGAGTAATGTCCAGCAGGCCCACCAGAGCGGACACAGCACGCGCAGTCACCACATCAGCCTCAACAGCACCCACAGCCTGCTCAGCACGCGAACGAAGCACGGTCACGTTCTCCAGGCCCAGATCCTCGACAACCTCATTCAGCCAGATGACACGGCGTTCCAGAGGCTCAATCAGAGTCAGCTTCAAATCCGGGCGAGCAATCGCCAAGCATAGACCGGGCAGGCCAGCACCAGAGCCAACATCAGCCACCGAAGCATTCGGAGCAATATACTCCTGCACCACAGCACAGTTCAGCACGTGGCGAGCCCACAGGCGCGGCACCTCACGCGGACCAATCAGGCCACGCTCAATGCCGGTCGTCGCCAGGTGCTGCACGTAGCGCTCCGCCAGGGGCAGACGCTCACCGAACACAGCCTCCGCGGCGGCGCGCTCACTCTCGCTGAGAGTAACCATCGAAGTCTCCATACTAGGCTCCTACCTCGGGAAGAGAAATCACCACGTGACGGCGAGGACCCTCGCCCTCCGACTCGCTGTACAGGCCAGCGGCGGCCACCACATCGTGCACAACCTTACGCTCATACGGGCTCAGCGGCTTCAGGTGCTCATCACGACCGGTAGCACGCACCTTCTCAATCGCATCAGCGGCAATCTTCTCCAGCTGCTCACGACGCTCTGCACGGTAGCCGGCAACATCCAGAATCAGGCGGGAACGGGTACCATTACCAGCCAGGACGGAGAGGCGCACCAGCTCCTGCAGAGCCTCCAGCACCTCACCGTGGCGGCCAACTAGGTGGCGCAGTTCCTCATTGTCATCGTCGTCATTGAAGACCGAAAGATAGATGCGGTTATTGCGCACCTCAATATCGATATCGCCGTCCATATCGACAATATCGAGAAGCTCCTCGAGGTAATCAGCGGCGATATCGCCTTCTTCCTCGATGTCCTCAAAATTGTCTTCTTCGCCCTCAATGGGCTCCTCTACCAGCTGCTCCTCAACGAGCTGCTCGTCCTCATAATCCATAGCTTCAGTCACGATAATCCTCAGGGTGTTCGGAGGGGTGTCCTAGGGGTAAAAAGTATCTCATACACGGCGCCGGGCCCGCGCCACACATGGCGAGAACCCGGCCCGAATCACGGAAGAAAACTACTTCTTTCCGTTCTGCTTATTGCGTTGCTGCTTCTGGCGCTTCTTACCGACCGGTTGCTGACGCTGACCAGCTGCGGCACGCTCACGAGCCTCCTGCAGCTCCTTCTCGTGCTGCTCACGGGTCTTACCAATCGGGGGCAGGCCCTTCGCCGCACGGCGAGCATTCAGCTCACGCTCCGCCTGAGAACCGGGGGTCGGGTTATTGCGGATAACCCACCACTGCTGACCCAGCGACCACAGATTCGACACGGTCCAGTAGTACATAACACCCAGCGGGAAGTTAATACCGGAAACAGCGAAGATAATCGGGAAGATGTACATGATCATCTGCTGCTGACGGAACATCGGAGAGTTCAGAGCCGCCTCCGACATGTTCTTCACACTCAGCTGCTTCTGAATGTAGAACTGGGTCGCACTCATCAGAACAATCATGATGACCGCCTGAACAACGGTCGCGGTGGTGTCACCAGCGCCCGGGTGCAGCATGGTCGCGAACAGCTGCGCACCAAAAATCTGCGAGTCGTTGAACTGGTGCACCAGATCAGCCGGCAGCATGAGCACGCTCTCGTTACTCTGCGCCGCGGTGGGAACGCCCATCAGCACCTGGTACAGACCGAAGAAGATCGGCATCTGAGCCAGAATCGGCAGGCAGGACGCGAAGGGGTTCGTACCGTGCTTACGGTACATTTCCATCTGCTCCTGAGCCATCGCCTGGCGGGAGAGCTGGTCCTTCTTGCCCTTGTACTTCTCCTGCAGCTTCGCCATATCGCCCTGCATCGCGGTCATACCGCGCATAGCCTTAATCTGCTTGACGAACAGCGGAATGGTCAGGGTACGCATCACCAGGGTCAGGAAGATAATGCACAGAACCCAAGTCAGGCCGGACGCCGGGTCCATACCCAGCGAAGTGAAAAGAGTGTGGAACAGCCACAGGACCACGGAGACGATCCATTTAAACGGCCAAAGAATCAAATCAAAAATATTCACGCGGGAATACTCCTTAAGGACTCGGCTAAGTCATTGTGTGGGAGGCGCCGCCTACTCAGGGCGGGCGTCACCACCGGTGTGAGGGGTGTAAAGATGGGGGTGGTTAAGCAGAATAATTTTCGGTTCTGCTCCGGGAGCGAAAGTACGCTTTCCCTCCGGAACTGGGTCGATACCTCCGGTCGCCCAGGGAACACACCGCAGAATACGGCGCACCGTCAGGGAAAGCCCGCCCATCGCACCGTGGGTGGTCAGCGCCTCCAAGGCGTAGGCTGAGCAGGTCGGGTAGTAGCGGCACACATCCCCGTAGAGGGGAGAGACGACCTTGCGGTAGGCCTTCATGCACGCAATCAGCAGGTTCTGCGGTAGAACGTAGAGTGCCTGCAGGAAAGTTTCAGCCCTCACGAATTCGTTAGGTGCTAGCGCCAGCAACTCGTCGGGGCCTACAGTCTCGGCAGAAGCGCTATAGGTGCCGCTGTGATGCGCGTGGAAGCGTTCTTCGCAGCGCTCATGCTGGGGACGACTCACGGCTTCTCCTTGCTCTGAGTCAGGTCGAGCTTAGCGAAAGCGGTCTCGAGTGCCGATTCGTAGTCGCGACGCAGCTGATCCCAGCTGGCGTTCGCGGAGGCGGGAAGCGCTCGCACCGCGATGGCGTAGCCTTCCGGATGCGCGGCGCAGGTGAACGCGGCAAGTTCACGCAACCGGCGCTTGACCAGATTGCGTGTGACTGCGTTGCCCACCGCCTTCGACACAATGAAACCTACCTGGGTTGTTTTTCCAGGATTTTTCGCCGTATATACAACGATGTTCCGACGTCCTGTACGGATGCCGGAACGGAAGGCGTGGGAGAATTCAGCGCTGGTGCGCATACGGTGCCGTTGAGGCAGCACGTGTTCCCCTTTACGTAGTGTGGGAGATTCGGCTCATGTGGTGAGCTGATCTCCGCGTGTATTTCACGCTTAATGTTAGTTCGCCCGCCGATGCGTGTGCATCGGCGGGCGAACTATATACCGTGATTAGGCCGAGAGCTTTGCGCGGCCCTTACCGCGGCGGTTCGACAGAATCGCGCGGCCTGCACGGGTACGCATACGCAGACGGAAGCCGTGCTTCTTAGCGCGACGGCGGTTGTTCGGCTGGAAAGTACGCTTGCTCATACTTTGTCTCCTTGATTTTTGCGGTTCGTGCCCTCACGGGTATCGGAACCGTACGCTTCTTGGTGCACGGAGGTACCGCGACTATTCGCAGTAGGCGGTGCACACACAACAGCACAACTTTAGAAGAGTGGAGGACGTAAATCAAGTTCTTGACGCTTTTTTCCGCGTGATTCCGGGCTCGTTTGCGCCGTGGAGGTGGTGATTGCGGTGCATTTATGGGCTGTGGAGAAGCCCCTGATACAGAGGCTACAAACCTGGGGATATTTACAGTGGCACGATATCCACCGCGGTGCACAACAGTCTCTTACCCCCGCCCACCGAAGAGTTATCCACAACCCAGTATTCCTGAGACGTTCCGCAGAATATCAAGGAAGAACCCTCGCTATGCACTTAAATCCACCGCTTATCCACCCCTGTAATTACAAGTTTTCCACCGTGTGGAAAACTCTTGTGGATAACTTTCTCCCCTTGTGTATTAAGCGGGTAGAATCTTAATGACCTCGCGGTGGTTTCCGGCATGATTTCTTTACTGCACCACCGCTTCACATCGAGTGAAAGTAAAGAATTCCATGACCGACTCCCTTCAGGCGCGCTGGGCGCATCTGCTCTCCATTCTTGCCGCCGATCCGGCGGTGACGGCACGTCAGCGCGGTTTCGTGAATCTTGCGCAGCCTCAGGGATTGATGGGTTCTTCTCGCCTCATCATTGAGGTGCCGAATAAGCTCACCCGTGCGGTCTTTGAGGAGCAGATTAGCGCTTCGTTCCGTGCGGCTCTGCACGAAGCATTTGGCCCGTCGACCACTGCGCTTTTCGATGTGAATGAGTCGATGATTCCGGTTGAACCTGCAAGTCAGGACGTTTTCCATGGTGAGCGTGAGGTTCCTGTCGAGCACCAGCCCGCCCCTTCGGTAGCGGCGGCTTCTGCGCATCCTGAGGCGCCCGCCGGTTCGCGCGCTTTTGAGTACTACACCGAGCCGCATCCGGGCCCTGACCATTACGAAGTGCCCGCCGATGAGCAGGTCACTCGTCCCTCCCTGCAGGCTTTGGAGGCGGAACGTGCCGGATTCCCCTCCGCGCAGCAGTCGGCGGCTCCTGTTGCGGGTGCGCCGGCGCCTCGCGAGTACCCGGCACCCACTTTCGTTCCGGACGCCCCGGCGGTACCGGAGGCCCAGCAGGTGCATCCGCATGAAGACCCGGAAAACGCGCCGACTTGGGATAGCTCTGCCCGATTGAACCCGAACTACACCTTCGACACCTTCGTGATCGGTCAGTCCAACCGCTTTGCGCACGCGAGCGCTTTCGCGGTGGCGGAGCAGCCCGGCATTGTCTACAACCCGCTGTTCATCTACGGCGGTTCGGGTCTGGGTAAGACCCACCTGCTGCACGCGATCGGCCACTACACCAAGTATCTGTACCCGAATTTGCGGGTGCGCTACGTGAATTCTGAAGAGTTCACGAATGACTTCATTAACTCGATTCGTGACGATGAGGGTTCGTCGTTCAAGCAGATTTACCGCAATGTTGACGTTCTTCTGATTGACGATATCCAGTTTTTGGCGGGTAAAGAAGCAACGATGGAGGAGTTCTTCCATACGTTCAACGCCCTATACAACCACCAGAAGCAGATCGTGATTACCTCTGATTTGCCGCCGAAGCAGCTGACCGGTTTCGCTGAGCGTATGCGTTCGCGTTTCGGCTCGGGCCTGAACGTGGATGTGCAACCTCCGGAGCTGGAGACTCGTATCGCGATTCTGCGGAAGAAGGCTCAGAACGAGATTTTGCCGGTGCGCGATGACGTCATGGAGTACATTGCTTCCCATGTCACGGCTAACATTCGCGAGTTGGAGGGCGCTCTGATTCGTGCGAGCGCTGCCGCCTCGATGAAGAAGCCGCCGGAGCCCATTACCCTGGCTGAGGCTGAGACCTATCTGAAGGATTTGCTCTCTGATACCGGTGGTGCGGAGATTACGTCGGCGCTGGTTTTGGCGACGGTGGCGAAGTATTTTGATGTGTCCATTGAGGATATGCAGTCGAAGTCTCGCACCCGTACGCTCACGAATGCGCGCCAGGTGGCGATGTATCTTCTGCGTGAGCTGACCGAGATGTCCCTGCCGCGTATTGGTAACGATTTGGGCGGCCGCGACCATACGACGGTGATGCACGCGGTGCGTAAGGTGAGCGCGCAGATGGCGGAGCGTCAAACGATTTTCAATCAGGTGACTGAGCTGACGAATTTGATTCGCCAGGAGCAGCGCGCCGCCGGCTAGATGTGCTTTTATTCCTGTCCCGTAGCTTATTTTGTGCCTCGACTAGGTGTTTTATAGGCTTCGGGGCAGGGGCTTCACGCTGGATCCAAGATTTTAGCGACTCTGAAAGCTAGATTTTTGGGGTGTGGATAAGCTGTGCTTTAACTCATGCGTTCGTGTGGACGTTAAGTGCATGAATATTCAAAAGGTGTGGAATCGAGGAAATGTATAAATATCCATACACAATGCATCCTCAGCGTTGAGTGGTTTCTTCCACTTAATGTCCACAGGCTACTTCCGCGTCATTGCAGGCAAGGAAGGGGTTTTCCACCGTTTCCACAAGCGTTAACAATACTACTGTACTTAAAGAAAAAATCCTCCCCATAACAAGTAGTTCTGCTCGACCAACCGAGCTGGTTCAGATTTTTCTGTGTGCCCCTACTGAAAATGTAGATTTTCGCGGATTTGGATCGATAGCTGCACGCTATCTCTGGGGTTGGATGTGAGGGTTGGGTTTGAAGAAGAAACCAACACCGAACCATCGCCTAATTCGAACCTGTTTTCGACTGGGTTTGATGCACCTTCCGCCTATCTTTGTAATTACAAAAATACAGCAGTCCTACATGCCTCATCTCACCCGATTTTTCGCTGCAGGAGCGACCTCTGTGTCTCTGTGTAATTACAAAATCCGGTAGGATGGATAGACGCGCGCGCGGGAAGATGTACTGCGCACCAGAGCACGCGATATTTCCGGCTCTTTCGCCCATAAGCTTTACGTGCGCCCCAAAATGACTCTCCAATTCCGTGAAAGGCGCCTTCTCGATGAAATTCACCGTTGAACGCGATGTCCTTGCCGAAGCAGTCGGCTGGACGGCACGCTCACTTCCGCTGCGTCCCACCTCCCCCGTACTCAACGGTCTGCTGATTACCGCCTCCGCAGGTGAGGTCAGCATCGCAAGCTTCGATCACGAGACCAGCGCCCGCCAGGTCATTGCAGCCGATGTTGAAGCAGAAGGCGTGTGCCTGGTTCCCGGCAAGATCCTGGCAGAAATTTGCCGCTCCCTACCGAACGCACCCGTCGAGTTCACCGCAGATGAGTCCGTGATTCGTATTCACTGCCGTTCCGCTAACTTCCAGCTCGCTGGCATGCCGGTCGTGGACTACCCCGAGCTTCCCGAGCTTCCCGAAATTTCCGGTACCGTGGACGGCGCCGAATTCGCTGAAGCCGTCAAGCAGGTTCAGATTGCGGTGTCCAAGGATGAGACCCTGCCGCTGCTGACCGGTATCCGCGTCGAAATCAACGGCGACACCATGACCCTGCTCGCCACCGACCGCTACCGCCTGGCAATGCGCGAAATCAAGTGGAACCCGGTCAACCCTGACGTTCAGGCGGCTGTGCTGCTGAAGGCTAAGACCGTCTCTGAGGTCGGTAGCACCCTCTCCGGTTCCGGCGATCTGTCTATCGCCCTGCCCGCAGCGGGCGAGCTGATCGGCTTCGCAGCGGGTACCCGCCGCACCACCAGCGTTCTGATGGACGGCGACTACCCCAACATCCGTGCGCTGTTCCCCGAGCAGACCCCGATTCACGCGGTGGTTCGCACCTCCGACCTGGCTGAGGCTGCTCGCCGTATCTCCCTCGTGGCGGAGCGCAACACTCCCCTGCGTCTGAAGTTCACTCAGGGTTCGGTTGCTATTGATGCCGGCCGCGGTGATGAGGCTCAGGCTTCCGAGACTCTGCAGGCTCACCTGTCCGGTGATGACATCACCGTTGCGTACAACCCCGCCTACCTCTCGGATGGTTTGAAGGTTTTCGGTACTGAGTTCGTTCGTTTCTCCTTTACCGATGCGCCGAAGCCCGCCGTGATTTCCGGTCAGGATGAGCCTCTGGCTGAGGATGACCGTAACTACCGTTACCTGCTGATGCCGGTTCGCCTGCCGTCGAACTAGTTTCAGCGTCGCTACCCCGCACGTCTTTCGGTGCCCTATGCATCGTGGGTATGTGCGGGGTTGCGCTGTTTTTTCTGTGCTCATCCGTGCGGAAAACCACAGTATTTTGGCCTGCGCACTGTGCCCGCCAGCTGGCGCTGTGAACCCCTGCGACCCCGTATGTGAAACCCCGTGAAAGGAGCTGCTCCGGTGTATATTGACCATATTTCGTTGTTGGATTACCGTACCTACGCCCTGCTGAGCCTGCCTCTTTCGGCGGGAGTTACGGTGTTTCTGGGCTCTAATGGTGTGGGGAAAACCAATATTGTTGAGGCAATCGACTATGCGGCGTCGCTCTCTTCGCACCGTGTGAGCCATGACGGGCCGCTGGTTCGAGCGGGTGCTTCGCGCGCCTATATTCGCACCCGTACGGTGCGCGGTTCGCAGCAGACGGTGACCGAGTTTGAGATTGCTCCGGGGCAGAGTAACCGGGTGCGCATTAATCGTGCCGCGCCGGTGCGTGCCAAGGAGGCGCTGGGTATTGCCCGCACGGTCTTGTTCTCCCCGGAAGACCTTCAGTTGGTGAAGGGGGACCCGGCGGGTCGTCGTCGTTTTGTGGATGAGCTGGCTGTCTCTTTGCGTCCGGTGGTTGCTGGCTACCGTAGCGAGTATGAGCGGATTTTGCGGCAGCGTAATTCTCTGCTGAAATCCATGCAGCGTAAGGCGCGGGATGAGAACGCGTTGAGCACGCTCTCGGTGTGGGATGAGCAGCTGTCGACTCTGGGTGCCCAGCTGCTTTCTGCGCGTTTTCGTCTGCTACAGCGTTTTTTGCCGCAGCTTCGCCGCGCCTACGCGGGGCTGACGGATGGCTCTAAAGAGGTTGGTTTCAACTATGAGTCGACTGTTTTTTCGAGCATGGGCGAGCGCTCGATTGAGCATGCGGCGCTGATGCGCATTGAGGACCTCAAGGAGGCTTTGATGCGTGGTTTTGCGGAGCGTCGACGTGATGAGATTGAGCGTGGCGTGACCCTGGTGGGTCCGCACCGTGAGGATATTACTCTGCTGCTCGGTGGCATGCCGGTGAAGCATTTTGCCTCGCACGGCGAGAGCTGGTCTTTTGCGCTGGCACTGAAGTTGGCGTCCTGGTTTGTGCATGTTGAGGATGATTCCTCGGTGGGTTCTTCGCCGATTCTGATTCTTGATGATGTGTTCGCGGAGCTTGATTCTGCGCGCCGCCACCGTCTGGGCGCGATGGTTGCTGATGCGGAGCAGGTGCTGATTACTTGCGCGGTGCTTAGCGATATTCCGGAGGAGTTGGGTGACTACCGCCTGGTGTCGGTGACGGCGGGGCACGCCGAGTATGTGCAGCCTGCCCCTGCCCCTGTCTCTGGCCCTGCCACCGACCTTGTCACTGACTCTGCGGGGCAGTCGAGCTCGACCGGTTCTGCGCTCGCGGAGGGTGTCGGCGATGAGTAACCCCGTCAGTCCGCAAAACCATGTTTCACGTGAAACATTCGATGAATTTACAGAATCTGAATTTACGGAATCACAGCTTGCGCAGCCTCACAACCCGCGCGAGGTGGACGGCGTAGGCGAGTTCTACCGTGATGAGGTGGACGCCCCCTCCGCCCTGCTGACCCGCATGCGAGTGGCGGCTCAAGAGCGTGGTGAGGCGCCCCTGAACGCCTTCTCGGCGAATAAAATTATGCGCGATTTTGGTGCAGTCATGTCCGGCACCGATTCGAAGAAGAAATCGCGGCGAGCGCAGGGCTGGGACCCTCGCGTCATGGGCGGCTATAGTGGCCCCGGAGAGAGCTCTCGCGATCCCAAGCCCCTCGGCGGCATCGTCAGTGCCCTGATTCGTTCTCGCGGCTGGAAAGAGCCCGTGGCTGTCTCTAGCGTGCTGGCTCGCTGGGCTGAGCTAGTGGGGCCTGAAATCGCGGCGCACACCCGCCCGATTAGCTTCGAAAACTCCATTGTTGAAGTCCAGTGCGACTCCACCGCCTGGACGACTCAGCTGCGCCTGATGCACGGGCACCTCATCGAACTTTTCCGCCGCGAACTGGGTGAAGGTGTCGTGGCTCAGGTTCGCGTACTGGGCCCGAACAATGGTCGCTGGAATCAGCGAGGCTATCGGCGCGCCACCGGCATGCGCGGCGTGCGCGACACCTACGGGTAGACTTCTGCTCGCCCCCCGACCTTAGAGCACCTTCTATTTGAACGGCATTAGGTCAAAATAAGCCTTTTTCTGCACGCCATGAAAGCTATAGAAGCGCCGGCAAACCCCACGAGGCTGTGAACCGTACCCCCTACCTCAAGAGGGGGTTGAGGCACTCTAAACCGCCTTTGCGGGCTTTTGAGCGGGTGATAAGCCTTCAAAAAGCTCAATAAATGACGCCCGTAAATGGTTTTAAGCTCTCTTGCTCGGTAAAATAAAAGAGACAATGCGTAAAGTGTGCCCACCTATGGGCGCCACCGGCAACGCGGGTTGTACAGGCACTTTCTTGTGCCCTCTGCGAGGCGTTCTTGGCTACCCGTAACTTTTCTTCGCCGGTTGCATCATCTACTCAAGGAGTTCTGCCTCGTGGCATCTGAACAGAATGCATCTGAACAGCAGCATGAATACGGTGCATCCGATATTACCGTGCTGGAAGGTCTGGAAGCGGTTCGCAAGCGCCCCGGCATGTACATTGGCTCGACCACTGAGCGCGGTCTGCACCACCTGGTCTACGAGGTCGTAGATAACTCGGTTGACGAAGCGCTCGCCGGTTACGCCTCCAAGATTGACGTGACCATTCAGGCTGATGGTGGTGTTCGCGTAGAGGACGACGGCCGCGGTATTCCCGTGGATGAGCACCCCACTGAGCACAAGTCCACCGTTGAGGTCGTCATGACCGTTCTGCACGCTGGCGGTAAGTTCGGCGGCGGCGGCTACTCGGTCTCCGGTGGTCTGCACGGTGTGGGTATCTCCGTGGTGAACGCGCTGTCCACCCGCGTGATTACCGAGGTGCACCGCCAGGGCTACGCATGGCATATTTCCTTCTCCAACGGTGGTGTGCCGGATGGTCCCCTGCGCAAGGGTGAACCGTCCAATAAGACCGGCACTATCCAGACTTTCTACCCGGACCCAGAGATTTTCGAGACCGTCGAGTTCGACTTTGAGACTCTGCGTGCGCGTTTCCAGCAGATGGCGTTCCTGAACAAGGGCCTGACCATCACCCTGACCGATGAGCGCGAGAAGTTCGTCGGTGACGAGGTTACCGAAGAGGGCGAGAAGAACGCCCTTAACCGCGTGCGCGCGAACGCTGAGGGTTTCACGACTGTCACCTACCGTTACGATAACGGCCTGTTCGACTACGTACACTTCCTCAACGCGGGCGCGAAGACCATTGTGAACGAGGAGATTGTCTCCTTCGAAGCCGAAGACACCGAGCGCAACATGAGCCTGGAAGTTGCGATGCAGTGGACCGGTGCGTACAAGGAGTCCGTCTACTCGTACGCGAACACGATTAACACTCACGAGGGCGGTACTCACGAAGAGGGTTTCCGTGCCGCTCTGACCTCGCTGGTGAACCGTTACGCGCGTGAGAACAAGCTGCTGCGCGATAAGGACGATAACCTCACCGGTGAAGACGTGCGTGAGGGCCTGACCGCGGTCATTTCGATTAAGATTTCCGAGCCGCAGTTCGAGGGTCAGACCAAGACCAAGCTGGGTAACTCGGAGGCTAAGTCCTTCACCCAGCGTGAGGTGAACGATCACCTCGGCGACTGGTTCGGTCGTAACCCCGCGGTGGCGAAGGACATCGTGCGCCGCGCAATCACCGCCGCTCAGGCGCGTATTGCAGCCCGTAAGGCACGCGGGACGACCCGCCGTAAGGGCCTGCTGGAGACTAGCTCCATGCCCGGTAAGCTTAAGGACTGCTCCTCGAAGGACCCGTCGATCTCTGAGATTTACCTGGTGGAGGGTGACTCTGCGGGTGGTTCGGCTGTTCAGGGTCGCAACCCGAACACTCAGGCTATTCTGCCGCTGCGCGGTAAGATCCTGAACGTTGAGCGCGCTCGCCTGGACCGTGCCCTGTCCAACGCTGAAATTCAGGCGATGATTACCGCTTTCGGTACCGGCATTGGTGACGACTTCGATATTGAGAAGGCACGCTACCACAAGATCGTTCTGATGGCGGATGCGGACGTCGATGGCCAGCATATTACGACTCTGCTACTGACTCTGCTCTTCCGCTTTATGCGTCCGCTGATTGAGGCTGGCTACGTGTACCTGGCTCAGCCGCCGTTGTACCGCATCAAGTGGTCGAACGCTCCGCACGATTATGTGTACTCGGACGCTGAGCGTGATGAGGCTCTGGCTCGTGGTGCTGCGAAGAACCTGCGCCTGCCCAAGGAGAACGGTATTCAGCGTTACAAGGGTCTGGGCGAGATGGACTACACCGAGCTGTGGGACACCACCATGGATCCGGCTCGCCGCACCCTGCTTCAGGTGAAGATGGAGGATGCAGCGGCGGCTGACCAGATCTTCTCTGTTCTGATGGGCGAGGACGTTGAGGCTCGCCGTGAGTTTATCCAGCAGAACGCAAAGGACATTCGATTCCTCGATATCTAGCCCGAATCAATATATACCCTACGGGCAATATACCAGTCGGGGTATATATTGATTGAGCTATTAATTTAATGAGAAAGTTATGAGCGAAGAACACCAGAATGAGACTACCAAAGCTGACGTTGTCAGCAATGGTGGCGCTGAAAGCGTAGACCACCACGGTCACATTGAACAGGTGGACCTGCAGACCGAAATGCAGCGTTCCTACCTGGACTACGCAATGGCGGTTATTATTGGCCGCGCCCTGCCGGATGTGCGTGACGGCCTCAAGCCCGTGCACCGCCGCGTGATCTACGCGATGTACGACGGCGGCTACCGCCCGGACCGATCCTTCAATAAGTGCGCCCGCGTGGTCGGCGACGTGATGGGTCAGTTCCACCCCCACGGCGATGTCGCTATCTACGACACTCTGGTGCGTCTGATTCAGAGCTGGATTATGCGTTACCCGCTGGCTCTGGGTCAGGGTAACTTCGGCTCCCCCGGTAACGACGGTGCTGCAGCGCCTCGATACACCGAGACCAAGATGGCTCCCATTGCTCTTGAGATGGTGCGTGACATCAACGAAGACACCGTTGATTTCCAGCCCAACTACGACGGCAAGTCCCTGGAGCCTACCGTTCTACCCGCGCGCATCCCGAACCTGCTGGTCAACGGTTCTTCGGGTATTGCTGTGGGTATGGCGACCAATATTCCGCCGCATAACCTGCGTGAGGTTGCTGAGGGTGTGGAGTGGTTCCTGAAGAACCCGCACGCCACCAATGATGAGCTGCTGAATGCTCTGATGGCGCGCATTAAGGGCCCCGACTTCCCGACCGGTGCACAGATTCTGGGTACCAAGGGTATTGAGGATGCGTACCGTACTGGCCGCGGCTCTATCACCATGCGCGCGGTGGTCAACGTGGAGGAAATCCACGGTCGCACCTGCCTGGTGGTTACCGAGCTGCCGTACCAGGCGAACCCGGATAACCTGGCGATTAAGATTGCTGAGCTCATCAAGGACGGTAAGGTCACCGGCATCGCGGATCTGCGCGATGAGACTTCGGGTCGTACCGGTCAGCGTCTGGTGATTGTGCTCAAGCGTGATGCTTCCCCGAAGGTTGTGCTGAATAACCTGTACAAGCACACCCAGCTGCAGGAGAACTTCTCCGCGAATATGCTCGCCATTGTTGATGGCGTGCCGCGTACCCTGTCCCTGGACGCGTTTGTGCGTCACTGGGTGGATCACCAGATGGACGTTATCGTTCGTCGTACCCGTTACCGTCTGCGTCAGGCGGAGGAAGAAGCGCACATCCTGCGTGGCCTGCTGAAGGCTCTGGATGCTCTGGATGAGGTTATTGCCCTGATTCGCCGCTCCCCCACCGCTGATGAGGCGCGTAGCGGCCTGATGGAGTTCCTGCAGATTGATGAGGCTCAGGCTCAGGCAATTCTGAACATGCAGCTGCGTCGTCTGGCTGCTCTGGAGCGTCAGAAGATTCAGGATCGTCACGATGAGCTGATGCGCATGATTGCTGAGTACAACGCGATTATTGCTTCGGAGACTCGCCAGCGCGAGATTATCTCTGAGGAGCTGGGCGAGATTGTGAACCGCTACGGCGATGAGCGTCGCACCCAGATTATGTACGGCTACAACGGCGACATGTCCATGGAAGATCTCATCCCCGAGGAAGAGGTCGTGGTCACGATTACTCGCGGCGGCTACATTAAGCGCACCCGAAGTGATCAGTACCGTAGCCAGCACCGCGGCGGTAAGGGCATTAAGGGTGCCTCGCTGCGCGGTGATGACGTGGTGGAGCACTTCTTCGTGACCACTACGCACAGCTGGATTCTGTTCTTCACGAACCTGGGTCGCGTGTACCGTGCGAAGGGTTACGAGCTGCAGGAAGCCGGTCGTGACGCGAAGGGTCAGCACATTGCGAACCTGCTGGAGTTCCAGGGCGGTGAGCATATTGCTCAGGTGATGGAGCTGAAGAGCTATGAGGATGCTGAGTACCTGGTGCTTGCTACTCGCGGCGGCATGGTGAAGAAGAGCCGCCTGAGCGATTACGATACGAACCGTACTGCCGGCCTGATTGCGATTAACCTGCGTGAGGGCGATGAGGTTGTTTCGGCGTTCACCGTTTCGGATAAGGACGATATTCTGCTGGTGTCGCGTAACGGTATGTCGTTGCGTTTCCACGCTGATGATGCGTCGCTGCGCCCGATGGGTCGCTCCACTTCCGGCGTGACCGGTATGAAGTTCCGTGAGGGCGACGAGCTGATTTCTGCGAATGTGGTTACTGAGGGCTCTTTCGTCTTCGTGGTCACTGAGGGTGGTTACGCGAAGCGTACGAGCGTGGATGAGTACCGCGTGCAGGGTCGTAACGGTTTTGGCATTAAGGTTGCTAAGCTAGTTGAGGATCGTGGCGCCCTGGTGGGTGGCCTCATTGTGGATGAAGAGGACGAGGTGCTGGTGGTTATGGCCAGCGGTAAGGTCGTTCGCTCGAATGTGAATGAGGTTCCTGCGAAGGGACGCGATACTATGGGTGTTATCTTTGCAAAGCCCGGTAAGGGCGATTCTATTATTGGTGTTGCGCGCAACCAGGATCGTCAGCTGGATGATAGCGACGATGAAACCACTGAGAACACCGAGGCTTCGGAGTCTTCTGAGGCGCCCGGTACGGACAACGAGGGTGAAGCGGCAGCTGCCGATCTCACCGCTACTGGAGGTAACTAATGAGCAGCACTCCCGCGAGCTCCTCTCC
>ERZ1699243.27-NODE-27-length-18058-cov-2.549607_pt1 | contig 18058 bp, 17 predicted proteins | sample MGYA00581516_ERZ1699243 | MGnify/ENA primary metagenome ERZ1699243 (study PRJEB42319, sample SAMD00040310) | human oral metagenome | material: saliva | host: Homo sapiens | study: EMG produced TPA metagenomics assembly of PRJDB4115 data set (Metgenomic analysis of... | reverse complement strand
GCCTTCCAAAGCAGGTTTACCCGGTTCGGCAGGCATATAACCGCCGATTTGGTTGGGCAGGAAAATCGGTGCGGTTTCGGCGTTGAAACCGTCTATCTCGCCGCCGTTGTAATAGGCTTCGGGTACATAAATATTGATGATTTCGTAACGGGTATCGACAGGATTGCGGACGTACACCACGCCTTCGTAAGCGCGGAATTTGACGGCTTGACCGTTCACTTCGATGCTTTGTTCGGTGTATTTTTGTTTGGAGAAGTCTAGGTCGTAGGTGTCTGCGGTTTTGACGGAAGCGCAGGCGCTCAATCCCAGTGCGACAGAAACGGATAAGAGGGTTTTGTTCAGGGCATTCATCATCATACTTTTTGAAGAGGTGTGAACGGATATGATAACAAATACTAAGGCCGTCTGAAACGCTAAGTCGGGTTTCAGACGGCCTGATTTTTTGTAACGTTATGCGGTGTTGTACGTTATGTTGGTAAAGTAATATTGGCTTAAATTTCATTTATTTGATAAATATGAATTTTAATGAGGCGTTATGCCTTGAAAAATCTATTTATCCGGTATCTGTAAACGTTTGAATCTGTCTTGTAAATCAGTATGCAGGACAGGAATTTTTGCTTTATCTACAGATTGGTTCTACTTGTCAGAACGTTTTGCTCAATTCGACAAACATTTTGGTTTTGCCGTATTCGTAGAACTTGTCGTTGCTCCATGTTTTGTTGTGGGCAATGGTCAGGCGTGGGGTGATGCCTTTGAAATGGAGGGCGCGGTGCCATACGCTCAGGGAGGCGGAGGCTTCTTTGTCGCGGCGGTTTTGTTCGTTGCTGAAGAAGCTGGGGGCTTGGTAATGGCGTTGGGCGGCGCTGAGGCGTAGGACGGTGGAGAGGCCTTTGGGCCATTCTTGTCCCCATGTGGTGCGCAGGGCGTAGCGGTTGAAGCTGTCGCTTTTGTCGTCGCGGTTGCGTTCGCGGTAGAGGTCGATACCGGCTACCCAGTATTGGCGCGCGTTGCGGTAGTACACGATGGAGTTGCTGAGCAGTTGGCTGGTATTGTTGGAATGCTCGCGGCGGCCGTTTTTCAGACGGCCTGCTTCAAATGCGCTGAGGGTTTGCAGCTTGGGTTGCCACCAATGATTGTAGTGGAGGCGTGCGCCGTTGGTGTAGGTGTAGGGGTCGTTGCCGTAGAAGCGGCGTTCATGGAACGGGGTCATGCCGATATCGTTGCGCTGGTCGGCATAGCCGATGCCTGCCGAAAAGCGTGTGGTAAGGTCGTTGTAGTTGGTGTGTTTGGGGTAGATTTTGCCGTAATGGTCTGCGCCTGTCGTGGCATAGAAGCCGCGTGGCAGCGACCATTTTTTTTCTGCGCCGATTTGGTAGTGGACGGCGGTGGCATCGATGGGTTCGGGGAATGTCCAGCCTCGGAAGCAGTCGTCGTCGGGATAGGCAAGGCGCACGGCGCGGCATTGTTCATCGCTTAGGTGGTTGCCCAGACGGCGTTGGCCGGGGGCTTGGTTGATGTTTTGTTCGCGCGTGATGTTCAAGCCGGCGTTGAATTGCCATGAGTCGCGTTCACGCAGGGCTTTGCGGTAGGTTTCGATGCGTTCTTGCAAGGCAGGCGGGAGGGATTCGGTTTGCAGTTTGTCGAACTGGTCGGCTGCGGCTTCGTTTTGTTTGTCTTCAAACAAGGCGGTCGCAAGCTGCCAGCGGACGGCGGAGGCATCGGGCTGCTCGGCGATAAAGCGGCGGTAATGGCCGACGGCTTCGGCGGCGCGTCCTTCGGATTGGGCAAGCAAACCTTTGGCATAGCGTGCCATGGCGCGATCGTGTTCTGGCCATTGTTCGTAAATGGGCAAAACGGCTTTGATGCCGGGGATATTGTGGGCGACGACGGCGGAATACATGGCGCGTGCCAGTAATTCGGTGTTGGCAAGTAGGGTGTCGGCATCGACGTTGATGATTTTTTCAGACGGCCTGTTTGTCTGCTCGGCAGGAATGTTGTGCGTTTCGGGTTGTTGGGGTTCGGCTGTGTTGACTTGAAGCTCGGGTTTTACATCAGGCGGCACATCGGCGGCGTGAAGGGAAAGGGGAAGGATGGCGAGGAGGAGCAGACGTTTTTTCATGGCAATGTTTGGGATGTTATCGGTATAAGTGGGCAGATTGAGACCTTTGCAAAATTCCCCAAAATTCCCTAAATGTCTTAGTAGGAATTTAGGGGATTTTGGGGAATTTTGCAAAGGTCTCGGTTTTTTTAGCGAAACTCACTTCGTTCGTTTTCAGACGACCTTTATCTTCATACACCCTTTAATGAATTATGTGGTTTGTTGGGTGTTCTCAGCACTGTCAATAATAGACTGTATTTTTTCTTTTAATAACCCTCTCAATTCCTCCAACTGAGAAATATTTCTGGAAGTAATCAAAAAGTCAATAAAATTAAGAAGTTCTTCTGCTCCACCTACCTTTAATAAAGCTAAACTAGAAAAAACATCCTTGTTTAAATCATTTTTTATCCAATGAGTCATAAAATCTATAAATTCTTGTTTCACTTCAAAACCATACTGCAAAAAGTCTAATTCACGGAGTATTTCTTCGTACAACTGGTCTTTACTGATTTGATTCCAATTTGAAATTCGTACTTTATCAAAATATGGTGTGAACAGTTCTTTAATTTCAGCATTCGATATTTGATAAATTGGTAGGAAAATTCTTTCCAAGAAATATCGTTGCATCTCCAGATTTTTCTCAAAATCATTATCAAGAGAAAATAATGCTTTTTTTACCAGTTTTTTATTTTTATATAGCATAGAAGTTACATCGGCGTATCGATAAACAGATGAGAGATCATTGTTTATTCTTTGGTAAAAAGGTTTTCTAAATTCACATGATATAAAGCCTTCCAATATAACATCAACCAACTCTAAAATTTTGGGGTTGGTTGTCTTATACAGTTTATACTGAATTAAGATAAAGTAATTCACTGAGCTAATATAATCAATAGGAATACTTCTTTTTAAGAAGATAGATTTTATAGAGCTTAAAAACTCATCTAACTCCGTACTTTCCCAGTTGACCAACCCTATAATCATAATTAAATTTAAAAATGAATTGGAAATCGTATTTGAATAAAAGTAATGACCATATGTAATAAATAAATTTGATAAATTTTCAAAAGCATCTACCAGGTAATCTTTTTCATCCTGAGTAAATGATAAAAATTTACCACCATTTCCCTCTTGGGGTTCATCTTTAACAAAACCTAAAACACGTTTAACGATAACCGACCAAAGGTCTTTGAATTTAAAGTATTTAATAAGAATAAATAGATCAACTTTTATTAATTCAAATTTTTCTCTAACTTCATGAATTTTAATTTTTCCCAAAACATACGATTGCATCAGCTTTTGAAATTCTGTATAAGCATCCAAAGCAACATCATTATAGGCACAAAAATTTAGCAGTTGAATTAATCTATCATTAGAGCGTTGCTCTTTATCAGTAAACCCAAAACCGCCATTCTTTTTATTTTCTTCCAAATTTAGATGTTCTTCATTGTCAACAATTGAATCATAATAAAATTTATATATAGACTTAAACCCTAATAAATCAACTAATGGTTGAATGTATTCTCTGTACATTGGTAGATAGTTATTGCCAATTAGTTCACTTGCAATATCATAATCATCTTCTTTTATAAGTCTATTTTGACTATCTAAATTTAAGTTATTTTCTAATACTAACTTCCTTGTTGCTATTGATTTGTTAAATTTGGAAATTATCGCAGACAAATATTGTTTCTTGGCTAAGTTAACTGTTATAGCTAATGATAAATGCTTGAACAATGCTATATTTTCATTTAATATCCCAGGTTCTCTGCGCGTGTCTTTATTTATAGAGTTAGTGCTATATGTGAGCAAAGAAAATAAAGTTCTAGGCATAGATTTAGAAAATGATATAAATTCATAGAAGCAATCCGAATCTTCTGATTCATTGCTTTTATCTTTAATTAAATCATAAACATTAATTGTTATCTTAGCATTTTTTATAAACAATACTCTGGCAGAAAGGAAACAACTAAAAATAGTATTTAGCTTGTCTGAATATTGTTCTAATTTTTCAGGTATTTTAATTATATCAAAGAATTTACTGTATATTTTTGTCAGAGGGTTGCTATGGAAATGTAGCTCAAAGCAATTTTGATGATACTCAACTGTACAATTTGAGAATAAATATGTAATTTGTTCCGGTAATAAACAATTTAATTCAGCCAATCCAACTAATTTTTTATAAAAATAGTTTATTACATCCGTATCTGACACTTCATTATTATCTAATGTTATTCCATCTTTCGTGTTTTTTATAGTGGAAAAGAAATGTTCATATAAGTGCTTGTACTCATAATTTCCAGAAGAAGATACGGGGGCAAGCACCTTTATACCATGATTTTCAAGATATTTTCTTTGTGAAGAATAATTTTCTTTTTGCAACAAAAATCTCGGTGGGGAAACTTCTGAATTTTTTTCAATCCATTTAATGATTTGCTTCAAGTTGCTATCACTGTATGAATAGCCTAAAAACAAGACTGTAGTAGTAGATAATATATGCTTTAAAAAGTTATCAAAGATGGGATTGTTAATGCTGTAATTTAAATAATCATCTTCTTTAAATACAATATTATGGGTATCAAAGCTACCATGAACTTTAATTAGTTTTTTTGGCAGGTTAGATTTTATTAAATCAGCTTCTGTCTTAATAACATCATAAAATAATCCATTACTAGAAACTGTTTTTTCCAGCAGGTTGTCCCAATTGGTGGTGATAACATATTTGGGTTTTAATAATTGAAATACTTGAAGGTGAAGATCTGATGGTTCTGCATGTAAAGGTACAAATTCTCTCAATTTTTGATATAGCTTGTACTCACCAAATTCAAGATAGTATAGCTGTGCTATTTTGAGAAAATCTGTTTCTTGGGTATTTAAATCATTCTTTAAAGCAATCATCAAATCTCCCCAAGAGGGAAATTTGATTGTTGTCGTTTCAGAGAATTTGGAAAATCCCGCCCCAATAAAAATAGTCAGGTTATCGTTTTCTTGAGCGGTTATGATGGAATCAATGTCGGCTTGAGTAAATTTCATTTTATTCTTTGTTCAATAAGTAAATTTTAATTATTTTAGCATACTCTTTATCGCTTAAAATGAAAAAGGTGGGCAAGAATGCCCACCCTATGGTTTTTCAAACAGCCTCCAAACCTCGTCTGAAAGCCTCCAAACCACTACCGATTATTCCACCCACCGAACAATATCTCCCGCCACCTGCCGCGGTTTGGTGCGCTTAGGTTCGTCCGCACGGTAGCCGAATGCCGCCATCACGCTGACGCCGTATTCGCGCGGGTCGATTACACCAATGCAGGGTTTAGGTTTAATAGTAATATTTGCATTTTCGGCAAAGGCGAAGTAAATGGTCATCGCTGTTTAGGTGTGTTATTTGCTTGCGATATTTCCATAGAAAAAGCATTGGAAAAAGTAGAACGTGCTTACGCGAAGTTGGATGTGAAATTATAAAACTTACTTAACATAAGTCGTTGAAAATACAAAAGTGCGGTCAATTTTGAGAGGTTTTAAAACTCTTTGAAAATTGACCGCACTTGTTTGCGAGTCGGATTTAGTTTTGGTCCAAGTCCAAATCGGCTTTGTATTCGATACGGCCTTGGCCTTTGTCTTCGATGGAAACGTCCAGCTCTTGTTTGCCGCGTTTGAATTTCAGATCGGCATCGTCGTGTTTGATTTCAGACTCAACCACATGAAAACCTTTGCTGCGCGCGTGGGCGATCACTTTTTTGGCCAAGGAAGGAATGGAATTGCGTTGGCCGGAAAGTTCGGCTTCGTATTCAAATTCGCCGTTGCCTTGATGATCGGCTTTGATGGTGTGCGCGCCATCCGGACGGTAGATTTCGGAAGGCAGCGGGGAGGCGAATGCCGTGGCGGAGAAAAGAGCCAAAATGCCGGTGGCCAGTAACGATTTTGCTTTGGTCATCGGTTTTCCTTTCTGAAAAGGGTTTTGAGAACGACATCATCTTATCGGCAGGTATGAGGGGCGGCAAGCGGATAAACTTGATTTTACGCGCGGCTACATGATTTGTTTGGAGGGCGTTGGTTCTTTGCTTTGGGCTGGTGTTTGCTTGCAAAAAAATGCTGCCGGATAAGACTTAGCCGAGGTGGAACAATTCGCTGCCGTGCGCCTTCAGCCATTGTTCGGCTTGGTCAACATGCGGCGTGAGCGAGTGGGTCAGAGCCCAAAATGCAGGGCTGTGGTCGGGATGGCGCAGGTGGGCGAGTTCGTGCAGACAGACATAGTCGGCGACATATTCGGGTGCGCCGATGAGCCGCCAGTTGAGACGGATGCCAGTGGTGTGGCGGCAAACACCCCAGAAAGTTTTGGCGTTGGAAAGGGAAATGGCGCTCGGAGTCAGGCGGGTGGTTCGGATATGGCCTTCGAGGCGTGGCAGCAGATATTCGTGCGCACGCTCGTGTAGGAAACGGCGCAAATGGGTGAGTTGGGCGGCGTTTTCTTTTTCGGGCAACAGGATTTCAGACGGCCTGATTTGGATGTGGTTTGCCGTGTGGACGGACAAGGCAGTCTGAACGCCTTGATACCAAATCCATTCGGGAAGCGAGTCGGTGGGTGTTTGTCGAGCCGGTGTTTTGTTTAGGGTACGGCGCAGGAGGGCTTCGTTGTCGTTCAGCCATTGGGTAAAGGTGTGCTGGGTAACAAACGGAGGGATATTGATGCTGACGGTATCGGCGGAAACGGGGCGCAAGATGAGGTTTTTCTTGGCGCTGCGTTTGAGCTGGATATGAATGGTAAGGCCGTCTGAAAGGGTGTGGGTATGGAGGCGGGGCATGATGTTGTGGGAAAGATTGGACGGCATGAAAGGGTGGACATAGCGGCCCACCCGATGGAATGATTTATTTGGTTTGGGGCGCGAACGGGCCTTGTCCGGTAATCAGGGGCTGCTGGCTTTCAATCCATTGCTCGCATTGGGCCATGAGTTTGGCTTCATTGCCGTTGTTGTGGGCAATGGGTTTGCCGATGATGACGCTGACTGTGCCGGGGTATTTGAGGAAGGAGTTGCGCGGCCAAAATTCGCCGCTGTTGAGCGCGACGGGGACGATGTCCATCTCAAACATTTTTGCCATGCGCGCGCCGCCGAGCTTGTAGCGGCCTTTTTCGCCGGGCGGCAGGCGTGTGCCTTCGGGGAAAATGGTAATCCAATAGCCTTCGTTTTTACGCGCAAGGCCTTGTTCTAAAAGTTGTTTGTTGGCTTCGCGGCTGTTGCTGCGGTCGATGCCGATGGTTTTAACCAGCTTCAAGCCCCAGCCGAAGAAAGGGATTTTGAAGAGTTCGCGTTTGGCAACATAAACTTGCGGCGGAAAAATCTCTTGCAGGGCGAGGGTTTCCCAGCCGCTTTGGTGTTTGGCGCAGATGATGGAGGGGTGGTTTGGAATGTTTTCCGCGCCGCTTAAGGTGTAGTTCAAACCGATGATGTGCTTGAGCGACCAGTTGAGGATGCGCACCCAAATTTGCGCCATTTTGTGCGCACCGCCTTGGAAGGGCAGGGCAAGCAGCATAAAGGGGAACAGCAAAATAATGCTAGAGGAAAGGATGAACCAGTAAATCAGGTTACGGATAATCAGCATATCGGGGAAAAGTCTGTCGTTTGAAGGCCGTCTGAACACCGTTGTCGGCAGTTTTCAGACGGCCTATCGTTTATAGGATGGCTTGCGCGGCTTCTTCGATTTTTGTATTTTCACGCATGATGTATTGCGAGAAAGCGAGTAGGTTGTCGAAGACTTGGGTATGTTCGGGCAGGTCTTGCTCGTGTTTGGCCAGCGTTTTCTTGCCTTTACCGGTCAGGACCAGCGCGGATTTGCCGCCTGCGGCATCAATGGCTTGCAGGTCGCGCAGGCTGTCGCCGACCAGCCAGGTTTCGGCGGCATTGGCCTTGAAGCGTTCGATGATGTCGATAATCATGCCCGGCTTGGGTTTGCGGCATTCGCAGTTGTCGGCGGCGGTGTGCGGGCAAAACCAAATGCCGTCGATGGTACCGCCTGCTTGAACGGCAAGACGGTGCATTTTTGCGTGCATTTCGGTCAGGTCTTGCACGGTAAAGTATTTGCGGCCGATACCGGATTGGTTGGTGGCCACGGCGATGGTGTAGCCTGCCTGCGTTAAAAAGGCGATAGCATCCATGCTGCCTTCGATGGGAATCCATTCGTCAACGGATTTGACGAAGTCGTCGCGGTCTTGATTGATGACGCCGTCGCGGTCGAGGATGATGAGTTTCATGGTGTGGGCTCTTATTTTTCTGCTTTCAAACTGCTTTTCCATTTTTCAAAGGCCGTCTGAAAAACGGGTGTCAGTTTGGCGAAGGTTTCCGGGGTGTTTTTGACGTGGTAGAAGCCACCGAGCGAGGGCGTGTCGAGGGCGAGGACGTAGTCTTCCATAAATGCACCGTAGCCGTCTTCTTCATCGGTGTAGTAGAACTCGGTAAACCGTTGGCCGAGTTCGGTAAAGTCGTCCGCCGTCAATGCACCGTCCATGTGTTTGAGCAGGAAGTGCCGTCCGCTGATTTTGCCCGAGGTCATGGCGGCGAAGTCGGCTGCGGTTTCGGGGGCGGTTTGCCAGACGGGGTTGATGAGGCCTGCCTGCGCCGCCCACTGCCAGTACATGCCGATATGGGTGGCGGCGTTTTCAGGCGGGAGCTGGTCGGGATAGTCTTCGTCGAGATGGAAGCGGATATTGTCGTACATGGACGGTGTTTGTTGGGGGAAAGGGGGTATTGTAGCGGAAAATAATGAATTAGGCCGTCTGAAAGAGGGTGTTTCAGACGGCCTTAAGGGAATTTAACCTTTAAATACGGGAACAAGTTCCATTTTGTTTAAGCTCCATGCCAGTATATTGACGATACCGAAGAGAGCTACCCAGTAAATTAGCCATGCACCCCCATAAACAGTGTAAGTTTTGCTTTTACCAAATTTCTGACGGGAATGAAACAGTAATAAGATTGGGGTAGAGCAGGTCCATACGGTAGCAACGAGTCCAACATAGCCAATGGCCGTAACAAAGCCAGTAGGAAAAAGCAAGCAGGAAATCAAGGGGGGAAGGAAAGTAACAGCTGCAGTTTTGGTACGCCCTGAGGGGCTATCGTTCCATTTGAATATATCAGCAATGTAATCAAATAGTCCGAGAGTTACGCCCAAAAAGGATGTAGCAATTGCCATGTAAGAAAAGAAAGACAGTATTAATGCCATGTTACCGGTAGGAACAAATTTTGATAGTGTTTCGATGAGGATAGATACTTGGCCATCAGCGGCGATAACCGGTGCGAACTCGCTGCGCGGCAGGTTGCCTTGGATGGCGATTTGCCAGAGGACGTAAATCACTAAGGCAATCAGCGTACCCGCCCACAGGGATTTGGCTACTTTGGGCGCATCGCCTTTAAAGTATTTGAGCAGGCTGGAGACGTTGCCGTGGAAGCCGAATGACGCAAGGCAGACGGGTAGGGCGGTCGCGACATAAATCCAGTATCTGGTGCCGGCAGGGGCTTGGGTGTCGAACAAGACAGGCATTTTGGCATCGGCAATCAGGCCGCCGGTTGCCCAAATAAAGGTCAATACCATGCCGCCGATGAGGATGCTGGTGAAGTGGTCAACCAAGCGTGCGGATGCCCAAACGCAAAAGGCGAGAATGCCGAAGAAGACGAGTTGGCCGACAGTGAGCGAAATTTCGCCGCCTACCGCGCTGCCGATGCCTTTGGCGGTCAGGTCGCCGCCGACGAAGATGTAGGCATAAGTGAGCAGGTATAAAACGAAAGCGACGGCAACGCCGTTGATGACGTTCCAAACCGGGCCGAGCAGGTCTTTAACCATGGTGTCGAAGCTGGCGCCGTGCGGATAATGGGTGTTGACTTCCAAAATCATCAGGCCGCTGGAGAGCATGGAAAACCAGGTGTACAGCAACACAGCCAGCGAGCCGGTAAACCATACGCCGGAAGTGGCGGTCGGGTTGGCCAGCCTGCCTGCGCCGATAACCGTACCGGCGATAATCCTCGCGCCGCCGAATAGGGAAGGGGTTTTGGTTGACATTGTTTATCTTTCTTCTAGAAATGCGTGGCTGCCATTATGCCGTAAAGTGTAAGAAAAGGTAAAGCAAAGGCCGTCTGAAAACCCGATTGTCGTTTTCAGACGGCCTTTGATGTGTATAAACGCAACTGATTAAATCAATTTTCGCAGTTTCAATTCGTTTTTCAGGTAGGCGTAATAAACCGGCGCGACGATGATGCCGCCGATGCCGAAAATGCGTTCAAAAACGACCATTGCCACCAGCAATTCCCATGCGCTGGATTCGATTTCCGAGCCGATGATTTTGGCGTTGAGGAAATATTCGAGCTTGTGGATGACGACGAGGAAAACCAACGAGGCGAGGGCGACGTAAAGCGATGCGCCGAGGCTCAAAATAATGATGATGGTGTTGGAAATCAGGTTGCCCGCCACCGGAATCAGGCCGACGATAAAGGCGACGATCAGGACGGTCATTTTAAACGGCAGGTCAACGCCGAATAGCGGCAAAACCAGGTAGAGATACAGGCCGGTCAGGAAGGTGTCGATCAGCGAGATTTTGACTTGGGCGAGGAACACGCGTTCAAAGCTGGTTTCAAAATTGACGATGCGCCGCATCAGTTCGGCTTTAAACAGCGGCATTTTGTGGCGGTTTTTGCGCATTTTCAGGCGGTGGAAACTGAGCATGGCGCCGATGATGATGCCGATGAGGATGTACACGAAGGATGTGATGCTGTTTTTACTGATACGGGTCAGCGCGGCGCGGTATTCTTCAATCAGCTTGATTGCCGAGGCTTTGATTTCGGCCATATTGTTGGGCAGCATATTGAGAATGGCCGCAGGCAGGTCTTGGCTGTTTTTGGTGTCTTCCAAAATCGCCGCCAGCTTGGCCAGCATAAAGCCGACATGGCCGCCGTGTATCAGGTGGTAAATACCCAAAGACATCATCGTGATGATGCTGAACACGATGGCCAGCGTCAGCGTGGTGGAAATCAGGTTGATATTGTGCGCGTTGAGCGATTTATGCAGCCGCGTGTTGCGCGGCAAAACACGGCGGCGGAGTTTGAGGATCACGCCGTTGGTGCGCGTAATAAAGATATAGGTCAGGATAACCGACAGCAGCAGCGGCAGAAAATGGTAGTGCAAGACAATCAGCAAGGCCAAGCCCATCAAGATATAGGAAGCGTTGCGGAAAGTCGGGTTGTCGGTGTGGGAAGAGAGTAAGGACATGTGAAGCCAATAAGGTAAAAAGCAAAAAAACATGTCAGGCCGTCTGAAAAACCATGTTCAGACGGCCTAACTTAATGACAGCGATTAATCGTGCAATGAGGCCGCGTGTACCGTGTTTTCCAACAAAGTGGCAATCGTCATCGGGCCGACGCCGCCGGGAACGGGCGTAATCATGGATGCGCGTTCTTTGGCAACATCAAACTCCACGTCGCCGCACAGGCTGCCGTCGTCCAAGCGGTTGATGCCCACATCGATAACGACTGCGCCGGGTTTGACCCATTCGCCTTTAACGAAATTCGGAATGCCTACGCCGACCACCAAAATATCTGCGGCAGCAACTTCATCGGCAAGGTTTTGCGTGGCGCTGTGGCAAATGGTTACCGTCGCGCGGGACAGCAGCAATTCCAATGCCTGCGGGCGGCCGACAATATTGGACGCGCCGACGACGACCGCTTTTTTGCCTTTCGGGTCGATGCCGTAGGCTTCCAACAAAGTCATCACGCCTTTGGGTGTGCAAGGGCGCATCAGCGGCATTTTGACGACCAGGCGGCCGACGTTGTAAGGGTGGAAGCCGTCCACATCTTTATGCGGCTCGATACGCTCCAAAACCGCTTGGCTGTCGATGTGAGCCGGCAGCGGCAGTTGCACCAGAATACCGTCGACGGCAGGGTCGCCGTTTAATTCGTCCACCAGTTTCAGCAAATCGTCTTGCGTGGTTTCAGACGGCAGCTCATAAGAGCGCGATTCTATGCCGCTTTTTTGGCAGGCCAGTTTTTTATTGCGTACATAAACCGCGCTGGCAGGGTCGTCGCCAACCAATACCACCGCCAAGCAAGGCGTGTGCAAACCTTTTTCCTGACGTGCTTTTACCGCCTGCGCGACCGCCTCGATGCGTTGTTGGGAGATTTTTTTTCCGTCTATAAGTTGTGCAGCCATGATTTTTCCTCCTCAATAGGGATAAATATTGCGTTTAAATTATCGCATTTTTCAGACGGCCTGACACAAAAGAGTGACCCTGGTTACGAAACATAAAAATAAATAACGATTAAAAATAATAAGATAACCAAAAAATGAAAAAATAAAGCAAAGTAGGTGTTGACCGGGTTGAAAAGGGTCTGTATAGTTCAGGTCTTCAGTCGGGGCGTAGCGCAGCCCGGTTAGCGCATCTGCTTTGGGAGCAGAGGGTCGTGAGTTCGAATCCCACCGCCCCGACCACAAAATTCTTAGCACGAATCGGCATGAGCGCCCGTAGCTCAACCGGATAGAGCACCGACCTTCTAAGTCGGGGGTTACAGGTTCGACTCCTGTCGGGCGTGCCAATTTTTACGGTGGCTGTAGCTCAGTTGGTAGAGCCCTGGATTGTGATTCCAGTTGTCGTGGGTTCGAGCCCCATCAGCCACCCCAGATGAAAGCCTGCATATTGTATGCAGGCTTTTTCCATTTATACCCGAATTTTACTTCAGATTTAATTGGGTTTCAAAAAAGTATTTATCAAACCGTTTTATCATGGCATCGGCAAAAATGGCGTTTGCCGTGATATCAAATATCAATGAATACGCAATCAAGCCCGAATATTGTACCGTTCGGTATCTTTTTATGGTGTTTCGCCGTTATCCTTTATAATACCCCGATTATTTTCTGTTTCATTCCCAAAGGAACCGCATCATGTCCGAATGGCCAGCTCCAGAATTTGAATCCAAAATCTGTCCGCCCGAAAAGCTGGCGGAGCGTTTGGCGGCATTGCCCCGTCCGCTGGTGTTTACCAACGGCTGTTTCGATATTCTCCATAGGGGTCATGTAACCTATCTGGCGCAGGCGCGATCGGCCGGTGCGGCTTTGGTGCTGGCGTTGAATACCGATGCTTCGGTGCGCCGTCAGGGCAAAGGTGACGACCGCCCAATTAATCCTTTGGAAAACCGCGCGGCAGTGGCAGCGGCATTGGCCAGCGTGGATTTGGTCACATGGTTTGATGACGACACGCCTGCCGCGCTGATTGAAATGGTCAAACCCGATGTATTGATTAAAGGCGGCGACTGGCCTGTGGATAAGATTGTCGGTGCGGCCGAGACGTTTGCGCGTGGCGGCAAAGTATTTTCGATTCCGTTTTTACACCAGACTTCGACCACCAAAACTTTGGCGAAAATCCGCGAAGCCGGAGGAGGCGAATGACGGATTTGAACAGCCGCCATTGGGCCTTGCTCGCCGCGCTTTCAGACGGCCTGCCGCAACACGTTTCTCAGTTGGCGCGAGTGGTCGGGATGAAGCCGCAACAATTAAACGGATTCTGGCAGCAGATGCCGGGCCATATCCGCGGTTTGCTGCGCCAGCATGACGGGCAATGGCGCTTGGTGCGCCCTTTGGCTGTGTTTGCCGAAGAATCTTTGCAACAAATGGCCGGAAAACAGGGTTTTCGTGCGCAGTTGAAACACGAATGTTCGTCCAGCAACGATGAAATCATGGCATTGGCGCGCCAGTCGGCAGATTTGGCGCATAAGGCCTTGTGTGTGGCGCATTTCCAAACCAAAGGCCGCGGACGGCAAGGGCGGAGTTGGGTCAACCGACAGGGCGAATGTCTGATGTTCAGCTTGGGCTGGACGTTTGACAAGCCGCAATATGAGCTGGGTTCGCTGGCGTTGGTGGTGGCATTGGCTTGCCGCCGCGCGCTTGCCGATATCGGTTTGGACGTAAATATCAAGTGGCCGAACGATTTGGTCGTGGCCAACGATAAATTGGCCGGTATTTTGATTGAAACGGCGAGGGTAGAGAATAAGACTGTCGCCATCATCGGCATCGGCATCAATTTTGTATTACCGAAAGAAGTTGAAAACGCCACTTCCGTGCAGGCTTTGTTTCAGACGGCCTCTAAGCAGGGCGTAAGCGTCAAAACCTTGTTGAATGCGGTATTGGCGCAACTCGATGCGCTGTTGAACGAATACGCGCAAAACGGATTCGCGTCATGTGTCGGCGAATACGATGCCGCCAACCGCGATACGGACAGGCCGGTATTGTTGCTTCAGGAAGGACGTGTTGTCCACGAAGGCGTGGTCAAAGGCGTGGATGCGCAAGGCGCGTTGCGTTTGCAGACGGACAAAGGCGAAAAAACCATCGTCAGCGGCGAGATCAGTTTGCGCCCGGATAACCGCCCGGCACAACCTACCGCTACGAAACCGGAACGCTTTTTGCTGCTGGACGGCGGCAACAGTCAGTTGAAATGGGCGTGGGTAGAGAACGGCACATTTTCCGAAGTCGGCCGCGCGCCGTATCGTGATTTGACCCAGCTGGGTGAAGAATGGCTGCAATTTGCCGATGAAGATGTGAAGATTGTCGGTTGCGCCGTGTGCGGTTCGGTCAAAAAAGCGATGGTTGAAGAACAATTAACCCGTCCGGTCGAATGGCTGTCTTCCATGCCGCAGGCTTTGGGTATCCGCAACCATTACCGCCGTCCTGAAGAACATGGCTCCGACCGCTGGTTTAATGCGTTGGGCAGCCGCCGCTTCACGCAAAACGCCTGCGTAGTCGTCAGCTGCGGCACTGCCGTAACCACCGACGCGCTGACGGAAGACAATCATTATCTCGGCGGCACCATCATGCCCGGTTTCCACTTGATGAAAGAGGCGATGGCGCTCAAAACCGCCAACCTCAACCGCCCCATCGGCAAGGTATATCCGTTCCCAACCACAACGCCGAACGCCATTGCCAGCGGCATGATGGATGCCGTTTGCGGCGCGTTGATGATGATGCATGGCCGTCTGAAAGACAAAACGGGCGAGGGCAAACCGGTCGATATTATTATCACGGGCGGCGGCGCGGCCAGAGTCGTGCAGGCGCTGCCGGAGTCATTCGTTCATGACAATCAAGTGAAAATCGTCGATAATCTCGTGATTCACGGGCTCTTGCATTGGATTGCCCATCGCAACGGACAATAAAAAGGAAAACGCATCATGAAATGGCTGTTTGCGGTCTTGGTCGCACTCAACATCATTGTTTTTGGCAGCATGGTTGCCTATCGGACACAACATAAAACCGCCAAACCCGAATCTGCTTTGGAAGGCGGTACGCACGAATTATTGCGCCCGTCTTCTTTGGACGCACCTAAAGCCGAGCCTCAGCAGGCATCGCAACCCGATTGGGTGGTGGTCGAATCAGACGGCCTGATTATGGCCGAACCTGAATCCGAAGAAGCGGAAGCCTTGCGTAAAAAGCAAGAAGCGCAGCAGTTGAAAGAGAAAAAAGAAAAAATGCGCCGCGAGAAAGAGGCACAAGAACGTCGTGCCGCTGAAGAAGAGATGGGCGCGGCCGGCGTGGAACGCTTGTGTACCAGCAGCGCCACCGTGGTGATGGATGAAGACGATTACCACCGCATCAAAGGCCTGTTGGGCAAATGGCCTCATGCGGCCAGTCGCAGTATCGAAAAACGCAACGGCGCATCCGGTAGCGAGACTGCTTCCAAAACCTTCCGCGTGGTCTTGCCTGCCGACGGCGACACTTCCGCCCAGCTTGATGCCTTGGGCAGCCGAGGCTTTAGCGGCAGTATTCACAACGGCGAAATCAGCATTGACGTAACACGCAGCCGTTCTTCCGCCCAAGTTTGGATTTCACGCTTGTCCAGCGTAGGTTTCGGCGGCGCGCGCATTGTCGAACAGGAAGACAGAAGCGCACCCGATACCGGTTTGAGCGTGGCGCGCATGACTGTGGTCTTCATGGCGGTCGACGAGCGCGATGCACAAGACATCAGAAATATTGTCGGCCGTTATGGCAAGTTGAACATGAAGACCTGCCGATAATCAGGCCTATTCGGTTTCAGACGGCCTGAACAGCAGTGCCAAGCCTGATAAACCGAACGCCAAAAAAAACACGAAACCCACTGTATCGGCAGTGGGTTTCATGTTTTTCGGTTTTGAGTATCTGATATAAAGGGGAACAGGTATGTTTCGTATATGCGCACTCCGAGTATCAAGAGATAATGGGGAAGAGGGGGATAAAATCTGTCGTTTAATGGCTCGGATTAGGACGTCTTCCGAGTGGTTTTGATTATACGCTAATAATAACTATTATCAATAGCAAAATTGAAAAAATAATGGATTTTGTCGTAATGATTTGTTTTGTATGGAAATTAAATTTCGGTATCGGCTTTGCCGTGATTGAAAAGGCCGTTAATGACCTTGCAAGCATATTTGGCAGACTGTCAGTAGCTTGCCGGCAATGTCTGAAGCATTGCCGGCAGAGGTAGAAAACGGCAACAGGGCTGTGGTTAAAATAAAACCGGATAAGCGTTTTATCGTGTTGTACTCGTTAAAACAGAATGTGGATAGAGGAAAGTATAGCGTATAAGAATTAGGGTAAAGAGCAACCCTCTGGCATTAGGATTCTACATTCTTGTGCGCCTGTATTGGTACAATTTGTTATAGCTGTTTGTTCGGAAAATCCTTGCTCAGCGGCACCGCCAATAATTATAGGAGTTCCTTTTAAATTTCCTACTGCCGCAGCAACGCAGCCATTTCTAACCCATTTAAGAATCTCACAAGAAGCCCCATTACTACCTTTCTTACAACGTTTAATTGCTTCACTTTTTGCTTCTGCTAATGACCTATGATTTAAAGAACCTGTAATATGGCCAGCCTTTTTACTGATTGCGATAGCTCCAAACTTAGATGGGACGTGCACATCTACATATTCTATTTTTTTTTGTGGCTTAGATACTTTTGATTGTGGAACATTATATAAAATCTGTCTGCCTGAGCTGTCGATAATACGACAGGTTCCGGTTGCAGGTTGGTATTCACCGCCGCAGCCGTTGGCATAAACATTAAGACTTGCCAGTCCTAGCAATACAACAAGTAACTTTTTCATTTCAATTCCAATCTATTTATTTGAATCTTTATCAGCCTGCGCTGCATCAATCCTACGATGATTTCTTATCTTCTTTACGCGGTTGACGTTGAAATAGGGTAAGGCAAACATTTCAACCCTATCTTTCAGACGGCCTTTTGATTTGTTTCAATCACTCATAAACCCAAGCAATCAACATATCCAAAGCCATATAAAATACCGTATAATCAAGGCCAAATTAACTTTGCCTGCTTGTCGGGCCGTCTGAAAAATTATGCAACAAACCTACGCCGCCGTACAGCGAGATTTGCTCGAAGCCAACCATCTTTCCCCCGATTTGCTCGCCCAAAGCCTGAGCATTATCGGCGCCAACCATGTCGATTATGCCGACATCTATTGTCAGCGCACTGCCTATGAAAGTTGGCATCTGGAAGAAGGCATCGTTAAATCGGGCAGCTTTCAAATCGATCAGGGCGTGGGCGTGCGTGCTGTTTCGGGTGATAAAACCGCTTTTGCCTACGCCGACAGCCTGTGTATCGATTCGATCAACCGCTCTGCCAAAGCCGTGCGCGTAATTGGTGAGGCCGGCAACGAGGCCAGCGTCAAAGTGCCGACACCTGCTTACGGCAAGCCTGTTCACATGGCGATTGACCCTATTGCCAGTCTTGATTCTGCTGCCAAAGTCGCCTTGTTGAACAAAGTTGAAACGCTGGCCAAAGCCGCCGATCCGCGTATCGTGCAAGTGATGGCAGGTTTGACCTGCGAATACGACATGGTGTACATCGCCCGTTTGGACGGTAAACACGCTGCCGATATCCGCCCGATTGTGCGCTTGAACGTAACCGTCATTGCCCAGCAGGGCGAGCGTCGCGAGCAGGGCAGCGC
>ERZ1699243.21-NODE-21-length-22669-cov-2.892556_pt1 | contig 22669 bp, 15 predicted proteins | sample MGYA00581516_ERZ1699243 | MGnify/ENA primary metagenome ERZ1699243 (study PRJEB42319, sample SAMD00040310) | human oral metagenome | material: saliva | host: Homo sapiens | study: EMG produced TPA metagenomics assembly of PRJDB4115 data set (Metgenomic analysis of... | reverse complement strand
ATTGAGCTGAGCGCCACCGCGGTCAATGCGCCGGAGTCGGTGCGTTCTTCGCGCGGCACCCTGTACTGCGCGGTTGGTCGTGACCCGCAACAGCTGGTGGACCGTTTGGCGAAGGAACAGAACATTTCCGCTTCGGACATCAAGGTTCTTTCTGCAGGTCACGCCGATATTACGGCACGTACCGGCGACGGCAGGCTCGTGCTTCGCGCGGATTCCTCCCAGGGCGCCGTAGAGTACGAACTGAACCGCACCGTGGTCGCGGTCCCCTCCCGCACCCTGCAGGAGGTGCCCGCCGGCGGTAGCTACCGTTTCCTGCGTTCGGGTGCTTCGGAGCATCGCGGTCAGGTGTATCTGCTGGCGCAGGCCGTTCTGGGCAAGCACGTGCACGGCGAAATCGACCCGCATATTTGGCATTCGGTACCGAACGCGAAGGCGAGCGTGCAGGTCATTCGTGACGCGCTCACCTCCGCCGACCCGGAGGGTGCGAGCGAGTACGCGACCCGCACCGAGCAGGTCATGAAGGAGCTTGATGCCCTGGACGCTCAGCTGCGTCAGGTGTACGGGGGGCTGCCGGAGTCGGCACGCAACCTGGTCACCACGCACGACGGCTACCGCTACCTGGCGAGTACCTACGGGCTGCACATTGCCGGTTTTGTGAGTGCCAGCGCCAGCGGCGAGCCGAGTATTCAGCAGCGTCAGCGCCTGCGTCGCACGGTCGAGGATTTGAAGGTTCCAGCAATTTATCTGGACAAGTCCACGGCGATGCGTTCACCGGTTCTCACGGAGTTGGCTCGGGAGGCTCAGGTGCGTACCGGGGTGCTCTATTCGGATACCCTGGATGCGCAGGCTCCTCACTACGCACAGATGATGTTGGCGAATGCTCACACGATTGCGCTGTGCTCGGGGGCTAGTTCTGGCGGCGATTCTTCGGGTGCTAGCTGCTCGGAGGCAAGCACCTCATAACCCGGTTTTAAGCTACCCACAAGCTTATATAGCCGTATTAGCATATAGATAATCTTTCACACACCGTTTCGGTCATGATCCAAGGAAGTCCTCATGATGAACTCAACCACCCCCTCCCGCTCCCCACGTAGCCGCGCCCTGCCCGCCCTGGCTCTGGGTGCCAGCCTCATGCTCGCACCCCTGGGTGTAGCACACGCGGAGACCACCCCGGCAACCACTGAGGCAACCACCGAGAGCGCCTCGGCTCAGCCAAGCGACAGCAACCTCAGCCGCGGCGAGCGCGCCCTCACCCAGACCCTGTCGGCGGAGCAGCCGGTCGCATCCGGCCGCACCGAAATTTCCGCCGGTCACGTGGATATGGGTCCTCGTTTCAACAACGGCAAGTTTGAGCTCATGCTCCACGACGACCACGGCGAAACCCCCGTCTGGCGTAGCCTGGACGAGGTCATCTACCGCGGTAGCGATAAGGCGATCCTTGAGGTGCCGAACGACCCGCGTTACTCCTTCGTGGGTGCGCCCGCCGGCTCTAAGGTGTACGTGATTCCGCAGACCGAAACTAAGGGCGTGATCTGGCCGGGTTGGAACACTCAGGATCCGCAGCTGGTGTCCAAGCTGAACCGCGGCGTGAACCTGACCCTGGAGCAGGTAAGCGGCCCCGGCACGTTCAGCCTGTACCTGGAGAACGGCAACTTCTCGGCACCGCAGGTGCTGTGGTCCTCGACCAAGAGTGAGCCGCAGAAGCTGTGGGTGGAGAAGAACACTCACACCCACGCGAACTGGGTGTTCACTGCCCCCGGCGAGTACCTGCTGAAGGTCACCGCGAGCGCTGAGCTGTCTGACGGTTCGACCGTATCTGATACCCGCTACCTGAAGTTTGCGGTGGGTGATTCTGCGAGCGCTGACGCCCTGTACGCGATGGAGGCGCAGGCGCGCGGTTCTGCATCCTCAGGTTCGGCTTCTTCTGCTTCCTCCGATGCTTCGGCTTCTTCTGCTTCTCAGGCATCCGGTTCTTCTTCTGCCGCCGCAGCGAGCGATCAGAGCGGTTTCCGTGCTGAGTTCACGATTTCCTGGAGTCCTATTGTCGCTGGCATCGTGGTCGTGGTGGGCGTGGGCGCATTCATCGTCTCCCGGCGTCGCCGCTCCTCCGCGCAGCGTGAGGCTCTGGATGAAGTGCGCGGTGACCGTTCGTGAGCGCATCGGTAACAGCGGGTACTGAACCCGTTCTTGAGATTTCAAACCTGTACGCCGGCTACGCGCGCCGTTCCATCCTCAAGGATCTGTCCCTGACCCTGGAGCGTGGCGAGTTTGCGGGTCTGATTGGTGCTAATGGTGCCGGTAAGACCACGCTACTGCGCACCATTTTGGGTCTGATTCGCCCGGCGTCCGGTCAGGTTCGGGTGCTGGGTGAATCGCCGCGTGTGGCGCGTGCGCATATTGGTTATGTGCCGCAGAAGCACCAGTTCCAGTGGGATTTTCCGCTGACCGTTAAGGACACGGTGATGACCGGTCGCGTGCGTGAGATTGGGTTCTTCCGCCGCCCGGCGAAGAAGGATTGGGTTCAGGTTTTTTCGGCAATGGAACGCACCGATGTTCTGCACCTGCAGGATGCTTCCATTGCGGAGCTTTCCGGTGGTCAGCGTCAGAGGGTTCTTTTGGCACGCGCTTTGGCGGCGAACCCCTCCCTGCTGCTGCTGGATGAGCCGTTTACGGGCGTGGACGCGCCGACTCAGACCACTCTGACTCGCCTGTACCGTGAGTTGGCGGGTGAGGGCATCACGATTCTGATGTCTACGCACGACATGCTGGCGGCGCGTGAGTCCTGCTCGCGTCTGTGCGGTGTGCGCGGCAATATTCACCTGGATGGTCCGGCGGACTCCTTTAGCCTGGAGCAGCTGCATACGTGGTTGCACGGTCACGATATTGAGGAGGCGCAGGGCCACGCCCGCACGGGCTTCACCTGTGCCGGTGGTGCGTTAGATGAGTACGGCCACGAGCTGCCCGATTCCTGTGCTTCTGATCATTCTCTCTCCCCCGCCCATACTGCTGCTACCGGGGGTGCCCGTTGATTACTCCTATCGATTTTCTTGCCGACCTGTTCAACCCGTCTCTGGCGTTCCTTCCGCGTGCCCTGGCGGCGGTGCTGCTCGCGTCGGTGGTGACCGGCGTGGTGGGCTGCCACGTGCTGATGCGCGGCATGGTCTTCATTGGCGATGCGGTGGCGCACTCGGTGTTCCCGGGTCTTGCGGTAGCGTTCGTACTGGGCGGCAACCTGATGGTGGGCGGTCTGACCGCGGGCGTGGTGACGGCTATTCTGGTGGCTATTTTTAGCCAGAATCAGCGGCTACGCGAGGATTCCGTGATTGGTATTTTCTTCGCGGCGTCCTTTGCGTTAGGTATTGTGATTATTTCGTTGGCGCCGGGCTATTCGGGGTCGGTACAGGACTTCTTGTTCGGCTCGATTGTGGGTGTTTCGAATGAGGACATTACCCAGGCGGCGATTATGGGTGCCATTATTCTGCTGGTGCTGTGGCTGTTCCACCGCCAAATTGTGACGGTCAGCCTGGACCGTGAGAGCGCCCGCGCGATGGGCCTGCCGGTGCTTGCCTTGGATATTGTGCTGTACGTTCTGGTAACCATTTCTGTGGTGCTGGGTTTGCAGACGCTCGGTAATGTGCTGGTGTTGGCGCTTCTGGTGATTCCGGCGTCGGCAGCCCGCCTGGCGTGCCGCCGACTGGGGTCGATGATGGTGTTCTCGCCGGTGTTTGGCGGTATCTGCTCGATTGTTGGCCTGTACCTGTCCTGGGCGTTTAACCTGCCGACCGGTGGCACGATTGTGCTGTCGATGGTGGCGGCTTTTGTGCTGGTGTGGGCGGTGACGGCGGTTCGTTCGCGAGCGCGTGCCCAGCTGAAGAGCTAAATCCAGTTGAAGAGCTAAGCCCAGCTCAACCTCGACTCAATCCAACTTTTCTCGATTAAACGCACGAGTAAACGCACGAGTAAACGCACGAGGCGCATCCCTGTTTGGGGGGGTGCGCCTCGTGCGTTTTTTACAGGTCTTAAATACCCAAAGTGAATCATGTTCATGTTTAAAGAACCAAAAGATACACTCCGCGTAATAAAAGCGCATAATTCAACACGTCGGGTTTAATGAAAATACAACCTATCAAATATTTCTTATGGGTTGATACATGTAGTGATAAAGCAGTCACTGCACCCTCATTAGAGCTTCAAAGAAGGAGTCATCATGAAGGCATATGTATACCACGGTCCCGACCAGAAGGGTGCCTGGGAGGAAGTCCCGAACCCCACCATTCTTGAGCCCACGGACGTTATCGCCCGTGTCGACACCACCACCATTTGCGGTACTGACCTGCACATCCTGAAGGGCGACTGCCCCGAGGTGGACCACGGACGCATCCTCGGCCACGAGGCTGTCGGTACCATTACCGAGGTTGGCTCCGCGGTGACTGACCTGAAGGTCGGCGACCGCATCATCATTCCCGCCGTGACCAGCTGCGGTAAGTGCTCCTACTGTAAGGCGAACCAGCCTTCGCACTGCCAGACCGTTGGTGGTGTCGGCTGGATTTTCGGTTACATGATTGACGGCACCCAGGCAGAGTACGTGCGTGTTCCCTACGCAGAGACCTCGGTCCACCTGGTTCCGGAGGGTCTGACCGATGAGGACGTCCTCTTCCTCACCGACGCACTGCCCACCGGCTTCGAGATCGGTATTCTGAACGGCAACACCAAGCCCGGCGACACCGTCGCTGTCGTGGGTGCAGGCCCCGTGGGTCTGGGCGCAATCATGACCGCTAACCTCTGCGGTGCCGGCCGCGTCATCACCGTCGACTTCGACGACAACCGCATGAACAAGGCACTGGAGCTGGGCGCAACCGATAAGGTCAACGCGGGCGACCCGGACTTCATCGAGAAGATTAAGGCAGTCTCCCCCGACGGCCTGGGCGTGGACGTGGCAATTGAGGCTGTGGGCGTTCCGCAGACTTTCGAGACCTGCACCAAGATTGTTCGCCCCTACGGCAACATCGCGAATGCCGGCGTGCACGGCAAGCCCGTTGAGCTGCCGCTGAACACCATGTGGATTTCTAACGTGAGCATCAACATGGGTCTGGTCAACTGCAACACCGTCGGTAACCTGCTGAACATGGTCCGCTCGGGTCGTCTGAACGCTAAGGCGATGGCAACCCACCGCTTCACGTTCGACCAGTTCGAGGAAGCCTACGACCTGTTCAGCCACGCTGCTGAGCACAACGTGGTGAAGGTTGTTATCTCCCGCGACCCCGAGGTTGCGGCATAGACTGCGGTAGGCTCATATACCGCTGATACTGAAACCCCGAACGTTCGTTAGGGATTTCGGTGGGATGTATTCAATACACTGCGAACATCCCCACGATTCGCCTCCGGGTGGGAGTGGGTAGGTCCCACCCGGAGCGCGAATCGTCCTCCCCTACCCCGAGATGTAGTTATTTTCTGATGATGTAAGAAATCTGAAGATGTAGAGATGCGCCAGCTCGGGGTTTTCTGTTCCCTCAGCCCCCTCTCCGGTGGGCTCTGGGGCGGTTCCTCAAGCGTGATGCACCCTCTGCCGGGCGCTCTGCCAACCTGCTTCGGCGGGTTCTTCTGCCAGGCAACCTCTACTGGTGGAGGGGCGCATCATTTGGCTCTTCTTGGTCGGGCGGTACCTCCGATTCTGCTCCTCCTTGAAGGGAAAGGAAAAGGGTCGCACGCTTACGGTTCAATGGCGAACTCGTAGGCTGCGACCCTTTTCTCATGCCCGGTTTTCGGTGCCTCGGGCGGGCTATTTAGTTTTTAGGCTTCTCAGTACTGGGTTTTTCTCCGGCGGCATTCTTTTCACCGGTGTTCTCATGACCGGCAGCATCGTGCAGGATGCGGGTGAACGCCTCCGTGGGGTCGTCTGCCCCAGCTGCGGCAGAAGAGTCGGTGGCGCCTCCGATGACGGGTTCGGTGGGCGCATCCTCAACGGGTACTTCAGCCAGATTCTCGGCAGGTACCTCGGCAGGAGCCTCGACGGACACCTCCGCGACGATGGGCTCATCCGAGGCGGACTCCGCAGAGGCGGGCGCCTCCGGAGCCTTCTGCGCATCCTCCTGCTTATCCTGAGCCAGAGTCTCTACAGGCTGCTCAGAAACACCCTGCTCAGTAGCTACCGGCTCACCGTGCGCGGATTCCTTCTTCGCATCCTTGTGCGCGTCCTTATGTTCGAGCCTGTAGATGATGCGCGGTTCCAGGCGCTCAAAACCAATCTTGGAGCGCACCCAGTTCACGAAGCGGTCGATACGGTCCTCACCCTCGGTGGTTTCCGCAACCCGGTAGTTGCGCGGCAGCATCACGCTGTCGCTGAGCACGCGCGGGTACTCATCAATCTCCTGAATACCCGCCATGTACATGTTCTCGCGGAACTGGTGAGCGAACTCCTGCTGACCGAGGAACAGCTGGTCGGCGTAGGTTTTAGCCGCCAGGCGCTCGCTGTAGGCGTCCTTGGAGTCGCGAGCGCCCTTCTTGGAGCCGTAAATATCCCAGAAGTAAAAGTACACATTGTTCGCGATAATGGCGGAGATAATGCGGTTCTGCAGGTACACGAGGGCACCGACGGCGACCGCACCAACAATCAGGAGCACCACGGCGAGCGGGGAGAGTGCAAAGTCAGACAGATTGCCGCGGTGGTTCGTGAACAGGCCAATCAGGTAGGCGATGGTGACCACGATGATGGGCACGCCGATGAAAATCACGGCCAGCGGAACCCAAATGTACAGCAGGGCACGTAGAATCAGGCGGTAGTAGCTAATCGAGTCGCCAATGGGGATGGGCGTAGGCTTCACGGAAGAGTGCGCACGCTTCATGAGCAGGCTGAAGATACGGTTGCTGTCGATGCCAACTTTACGCAGCTTCGATTCGAGGGACGCACGCTTGAGGAAGACCCGGTAGTTTTCGAGGACGACGCGCTGGTCGGAGGTGAGCTTTTCGGGGTCGGGTAGGGCGTTGAGGTCCAAGCCGGCTTCGGTGAGGAGCTTGCTCCACAGTTCCAGTCGCGCCAGTTCGGAGGGTTTTGCCGCCGCCTGCGCCTGGTAGTTCTTGTAGGAGATGAAGATGGTGCTGGCACCAATCAGCAGTGTAATGAAGGGTGCAATCCAGTCTTTGAGTCCCATGGTGGCGTTCCTCCTTGAGTGTGTGGAGCCGTTGGTTCCTCTGTCTTTTTCGGGCGACTTTTTCGGGCGTGAGCCTACTGTTTTTACCGTACCACCGGCACCTGTGCTGAACCTTTAAATGCGCAGGTGGGTGCGTAAAAATAGCCCCGCCTCCCGGCGCTCAAGAGCAACGGGAGACGGAGCTTATCTATGAGGTTTAGTGCGCTGTATTAGTGTTCTGCGGGCTTCATTTCGCGCGGTGCCTTACGAATCATGAGGTAGCTGATGACAGCCATAACACCCATGAGCACGGCACTGAATGCGGAGCTCAGCACCACGCCCGAGTCGAAGGCAGCGAATGCGGAGGAGAGCAGCTGGTTCGCCTGCTCGCCACCTACATGGCTGGCGACGGACACGGCACCGCCGAGGGTTTCGTGGGCGTTATCTGCGAGAGTCTCATCCAGACCGGCGGGGATTGCGACGTTCGCGCGGTAGATGGCGGTGAGCATACCACCGATAATGACGGTGCCGAGCACCGCACCCATCTCGTAGGAGGTCTCAGAAATCGCGGATGCCGCACCAGCCTTACGCGGCGGCACGCTGGAGAGCATCAGGTCGTTCGAAATGGTCTGCGCAATACCGATGCCGGTACCGAGCACAATGAAGATCAGGATAATCACCAAGTCGTTGTGCGCACCCAGGAAGGCGAGCACCGCGAACGCGGCAGCGTGGAGCGCCAGACCGAAAGACACCACCTGCGCCGGGTGGAAGTGCACCGCCACGCGCGCAATCACCAGACCGGCGATAATGATCGCCAGGGTACCGGGAATCAGCAGCATACCGGCGTACATGGGCGGCAGACCGGAGACCAACTGCAGGTGCTGGGAGGCGAAGTAGATGAAGCCAACGTCCACCATCATGGAGATGAGGTTTGCGGTAATCGCGCCGGTGAACACGGTGTTGCGGAAGAGGCGCACATCCAGCATGGGCTGAATATCGTTCTTCTCGCGGTTGAGCTGACGCAGCACGAACAGGACAATGAAGCACAGGCCGGCAAGGATGGTGCTGATAGCCACCGCATCGAACCCGGTTTCGGAGGTGTGAGTCAGACCGAAGGTAATGCCGGTCATGCCGGTCATAATCAGCAGGATGCTCAGCGGATCCACCGGGCTGGGGTTCGGGTCCTTCGACTCGGGAACCATAATCGGGGCGAGAATCAGCAGAGGAATCAGAATCGGCACAGCGAGCAGGAACACCGAACCCCAGTCGAAGTGCTCCAGCAGGAAACCACCCACAATCGGGCCCAGCGCCGCACCCGCCGAGAAGCCCGAAGCCCACACGGCAATAGCGATGCGGCGCTCGGTCGCATCCACAAAGATATTGCGAATAATCGACAGGGTTGCCGGCATGAGCATGGCGCCAAAAATGCCAAGCAGGGCGCGGGCAACCACGAGCATCAGCGCGGAGGGCGCGAATGCCGCGAGCGCAGAGATTGCCGCGAAGCCGGTCGAGCCGATGAGCAGCAGCTTGCGGCGACCGATGCGGTCACCGATAGCGCCCATGGGCACGAGCAGGGCGGAGAGCACCAGGGAGTAGGAGTCAACGATCCACAGCTGCTCCGCGGAGGAGGGGCTCAGCGCCTTAGCGATTGCGGGCACCGCGAAGGCAAGCACTGTGTTGTCGATGGAGACCAGGAGCACCGGGAGCATGAGCACACCGAGTGCCGCCCAGCGCTTGGTCTTCTGGTCGGGGGCGTGAATGGGCAGAGCCGTGGTGTGCGGATTGTGATTCGTCATGGGTTGTTTTCGTGCGTCTATAAGGTGTCGGCTGATGCGGCGGACGCGGCGGCATCAGCTCGGCCTGTCTTTTGGGCTAGGTCTTTTAGTGAGGTTTTAGGGGTCCGGACGGGGCCATAAACGAAGATTATACCAACTGGACGGTATAGTTTCAAGCGGTTAGACTGGTACCCATGACCACCCCCAACCACCGCAAACAGCGCGCCAACAACTCCCGCGAACACATCCTCGACACCTACGTCGACCTGCTGATTCGCTCGGGAGAACGCGCCGCAACCCTCGACGCCGTCGCCACCGCCGCCAAGGTCTCCAAGGGCGGGCTACTCTACCACTTCGCCTCCAAGAAGGCGCTACTTGAGGCGCTCGCAGAACGCACCCTCACCCTGGCTGAAGAGGACTTCGCGGCAATGGAGCAGGCACCCGAGGGGGCAAGCGCCTACTACATCAATTCCTCCACGCCAGATAACTCCCCCTTCGACCGCGCCCTCATTGCTCTCAGCCGCCTGGCACAGAGCAATAACGAGCTTGCCCAGCAGACCATGAGCCGCGTACAGGATGGCTGGCATGCGCTCGTCCTCGCCGAGCTGGGTGATGAGCAGATTGCCCGCACCGTGCTGCTTCTGGGTGACGGCATGTACTACAACGCAGCATTTGGAGGCGACTCCGCCAGCCCGCAGAGGGCAGCCGCCATCGCGGCAGACCGTGCGGCGCTGGAACGCGCCCTGCAGGTACTCAAGGCGGCGACTCGTTAAACCACAAAAGCCACTCGACACAGCGGTTAAAGCCACAAGCTAAAACCGCTGCCTCAAACCCTGTTCTTCAGCGCCAGCGAGCACCCGGGGCTTAAACTGGAAGGGTACGTATCTACTCTTCAACCAAGGAGTTCTGATGATTTTCATTGCTGTAAAGTTCCCCGTCAAGCCCGAATACGCTGACCAGTGGATCGAGAAGACCCGCGCTTTCACCGAGGCAACCCGCGCCGAGGAAGGCAATAAGTTCTTCGAGTGGTCCCGCAGTGTTGAGAACCCGAACGAGTTCGTTCTGCTCGAGGCTTTCAACGACGACGCAGCTGGCCCGCACGTGAACTCTGACCACTTCCAGCAGGCCATGAAGGACATGCGCCCCATGCTGACCGCAACCCCGAAGATTATTTCTCGCCTGATCGACGGCGACGACTGGGAAGCAATGGGCGAGCTGCAGATCGACTAATCTGCACCCCTGATATGCACCTAAAACTGCATAGTTAGATGTTGCATAAGTAGACGCTGGAGCGCCTCTCCTGTCTGTCCTATTGGACAGACAGGAGAGGCGCTTTGGTGTGTCCGGTACCTGAACTTTTCCCCTTGACACGACGCGGATGGTACCGGTTTTCGGGTCAGCGGGTGCCTTGCGTGCATTTTTACCCTATTAACCCCTTAAAATGGGTAGAGTATGCACACCTATCGATACCCATTCGCACAGGAGGCCTGAATGAGCATCGCATCTCAGCCTCTTCCCGGCGCAGTCGCCGTCGAAGAGCACAACGACGTGGACCACACCTCTGTATCCCTCACCGTCTCGACCGTTATTCTGGCACTGCGCCCCAAAGACAACGAAACCCACCCGACCCTGTGGCTGCCGCTGGTTCGCCGCCTCCGCGAGCCCTATAAGGGCCAGTGGGCGCTTCCTGGCGGTCCGCTTAACCCGAATCTTTCCCTCGAAGAGGCAGCCGCTTCGACCCTGAAGCGCGCAACCAACCTGCAGCCCGGCTATCTGGAGCAGCTCTACGCATTCGGTGATGTCCTGCGCACTCCCGAGGCGCGTGCCGCCCGCGTTGTGGGTGAACCCGACCCGGCGCCCGGCGCTGATCACGAGCGCGTGGTTTCCGTGGTGTACTGGGCTTCGATTCCCGCCACCGAGGTCGCAAACACCCGCGTGCACGAGAACATCCGCTGGTTCCCGGTGGATGAGCTGCCCGAGCTTGCCTTCGACCACAACGAAATCATTGAGTACGCACTCTACCGCCTACAGAACAAGGTCGAGTACTCGCGTATCGCGCACTCCTTCCTGGGCGAGGAATTCACCCTGGCGCAGCTGCGTGAGGTGTACGAGGCGATTCTGGGCCGCACCCTGGATCCGGCAAACTTCCGCCGCCAGATTGCGGCGTCGAAGTCGATTATTGACACCGGCCGCCGCGTGGAGGGCACCCGCCACCGCCCGCCGCGCCTGTACCGTTACAACGACGCTCAGGCGTACGCGGATGCGGGCCCGCTGGGCATGTACCGCGAGCGCCACGAGGCGTAATAGCCTTTCGCGCGTTGTACGCGCGCAGATTTAATGCCTAAAAGGAGGGGCGGCACCGTGCGGTGTCGCCCCTCTTTTTGCGTTCTCTAGGGGGTATCGGCACTTGTCAGGCGGTTTTTCGGGAGGGTGTTTGACTCAGCACCCACACAGTTTCTATGCTTGAGCCATCAGCTCTCTATCCGCGCTACCCCACCGTGGGGGGGGTAGCCTAAGGGACTGAACATATCGATTGACCGAAGCCACCCAAGGCACGACCGGGGTGCCCTTCGGAATCTAGGAGGCATCAAAGAAATGACCCACCGAGCATAAGCCCGGACTCAGAAGAATTTTTCGTGCGCTCACGTAGCAGCTCTACGGACACGTTTCCTACGTGTTCCAATCAGCGCGCACGCACCCGGGCACAGGTACATCCACCGTTACGCTCGGGTTTTTTCATGCCTTCACACCTTCACGTGCGCTGGCAGGAATCCGAGCACCTACTCGAAGGAACTCGGCCCATGCCACACCACATTACACTCGACCATATTTCGTACGCACACCCGAGCCAGCCCCCACTGTTTGTGGACCTTTCGGCAGTATTTTCTGCGCCACTCACCGGGCTTATCGGCGATAACGGCGCCGGAAAAACTACCCTCTTCAGACTTATTCATGGCGACATAAACCCTAGTCAAGGCACAATCAGCACCCCACCGCACATAGCGTACCTACCGCAAGATTTAGGGTTGAGTGGGCATCAGCATCTTGCCGATATTTTTGGAATTACAAAAATACTGCAGGCGCTTGATGCGCTGGAATCGGGCGACTATTCCCCCTGCCTTTACGACACCATAGGCGACGCCTGGGATATTGAAGAACGCACCCTCGTAGCCCTTGCCGAACATGGTTTTGGTCCTGCCCTCACTACGACCGATACACAGGCCCGTCGCAACCTTCTGATGCGTCCCCTTAGCACCTTTTCAGGTGGTCAGACGGTCACAGCCGCACTCACCGCGCTTCTGTATTCAGACCCAGAGTTCATTCTGCTGGATGAGCCCACAAATAATCTGGATTCTTCGGCGAAGAATCGGCTTTATACGGCTCTTGAAACCCTCACCTGCCCGGCGCTCATTATCAGCCACGACCGCGATCTGCTGGAGCACGTGAACGTGATTGCCGAGCTTCATGCCGACCGCCAGGGGCTGGCGCATCTGCGCCTCTTCGAGGGTAACTACAGCACATACCGGCAGGCGCTGGAGGCCGAGCAGCAGGCGGCTCAGCGTCGCGTGACCGAGGCGAAGAATGAGGCGCGTAAGGCTGTGCGTGAGCGCACCGAGAACCAGATTAAGCTCGATCGCAACGCCCGCCGAGGCCGCGAATTTGAACGGTCAAAGCGGAAACCTGGCATGGCTATGGGCCTGGATAAAAACAGTTCAGAGCGCTCTGCCGGGAAACTTCACACAGCCCACGAAAGCATGGTGGCGGATGCACGTGCAGCAGTTGGAGAAGCCCAAAAGAACCTGCGCGTGCAGGAGCGTATCTATCTGGAACTTGCTCAGGATGCGCTCCCATTGGGGCGGAAGGTACTGGAATTACATCGGGTGAAGAACGACTCTTGCGCATCTACACCGCAGAGCGCCGACCTTAAGAAGGCATACACCCAAAACACCGTTTCACGTGAAACACAACCATATAAAGTTGATTATCTGTTTCAAATCCAAGATTTTCCCGAGGTTCTTATCCTGACCGGACCCGAACACCTGCACATCACGGGAGCAAACGGCAGTGGCAAGACTGTGCTTCTCAATGCGATAGCGCACGCAAATGACCCTGATTACCGTTCCCCAGTGCCGCCTGCATACCAAGTGCTCTACCGTCTGGATAACACCGCATACCTGCCGCAGCGCATCATCCTCGACCCGGAGCTCACCCTTCTTGAAACCGTACAGAGGGCGAATCCCGGTGCGAGCGAACAGCATCTGCGTGACCAGCTGGCGCGCCTACTTTTCCGCCGCGAGAGCGTACATCAGCGCATTGGGGATTTATCCGGAGGTGAGCGCTTCCGTGCCGCGGTGGCGCAGGTACTTCTGGCCAACCCGGTGCCGCAGCTACTCATATTGGATGAGCCGACGAATAACCTCGATATTTCCTCGGTGGATTGGCTGGTGCAGGCACTCGAAGCCTATACCGGTGCGCTCATCGTGGTGAGCCATGATGAGGACTTCTGCCGCCGCATCCGCATTGACCGCACACTCAACCTTTCAACAAAAACTCTCGGGAAGGAACCATTCGGGGAATCAGCACGCTGAATCTTCTCCTACATGGGAGGGTGTTTGACTCAGCGCCCAGTCAGTTCCTATGCTTGAGCCATCAGCTCTCTATCCGTATTACCCCGCCGCAGGGGTAGCTGGCGAAGCTGAACGTATCGTTTGACCGAAGCCACCCAAGGCGCGACCGGGGTGCCCTTCGGAATCTAGGAGGCATCAAAGAAATGACCCACCGAGCATAAGCCCGGACCTCACAGAATTTTTCGTGCGCTCACGCAGCTTTTTGCGCAGACACATTCTCCCTGCGCACTTCTATTTTTCTGCGTGTCTTTATCAGCGCGCACGCACCCGGGCACAGGTACATCCACCGTTACGCTCGGGTTTTTTCGCGCCCTTTTTGGGGCGATCCTCTTACCGCCACGCGCTCAGCATAGGCACCCCCAAACCGCCGGCACACTACTGCAACGCACCACCGTCGGAGTTTGAGAGCACCCGAGCATCCATACCTCAAGGAGCTCGTATGACACACGTACTTCAGCCGCAGGCGACCTTTCCCCGTTCCGCTTCTTCCCGCGATGCCCGCTCGCACGCCACTTCCCACATGGTTTCCCATGCAGCGGCGCACGTTAGTATCGCCCATCTACACTTTGCGCACCCGAGCCAACCTTCACTGTTTGTGGACCTTTCGGCGGTGTTTTCGGCACCTCTGACCGGGCTCATTGGCGATAATGGTTGCGGAAAAACAACCCTCATGAGGTTGATTTTGGGTGATTTGACCCCGGATTCCGGTTCTTTGGCAGCGCCGGAGCGCATGGCGTATCTACCTCAGGATTTGGGTCTGGACCGGGAGCAGACCCTCGCTGAGCTCTGCGGAATCACCGAGATTCTGTGGGCACTGCAGGCGGTGGAATCCGGCGAATACTCCCCCGAACTCTACGAGACCATCGGGGATAACTGGGACGTTGAGGAGCGCACCCTGGCGGCTCTTGCGACCTACGGTTTCACCCCGGCGGCACTGATTGATCGAGACAACCCGGAGGCGGTTCGCGCGCTCTTTGCCCGCAGCATGCGCAGTTTCTCCGGTGGCGAGGCAGTCATTGCCGCGCTTGCCTCGCTGATGATTTCTGACCCCGAGTTCATTCTGCTGGATGAGCCGACGAACAACCTGGACTCCTCAGCGAAGGCTCAGCTCTTCACCGCGTTGGAAGCACTGCCCTGCCCGGCACTCATCATCAGCCATGATCGCGATCTGCTGGAGCGTGTAAACGTGATTGCGGAGCTTCACGCCGACCGCCAGGGGCTGGCGCATCTGCGTCTCTTTGAAGGTAACTACAGCACCTACCGGCAGGCGCTGGACACCGAGCAGCAGGCGGCTCAGCGTCGCGTGACCGAGGCGAAGAACCGGGTGCGTTCGGCGCATCGCGAGTGGGTGCAGGCGCAGGAGATTATCTCGAAGAACATGGCGCAGGTCTGGAAGGACGACCAGCCGGATACAATTCTAGACCTGGCAAAGGATGCCTCACGTCAGGCGGCGGCGAAGCTTCGCGGGCTGCGCGTCGGCAAGCAGGAACAGGCCCGGGAGGCATACCAGAAGGCTCAGGATGAGGTGCGCGTGCAGGAGAAGATCTACGCCAAACTGAGCCAGCAGCCCCTACCCGCGGGTCGCAAGGTACTGGAGCTGCACCGGGTTGATGCCCGGCAGGTTTCACGTGAAACATTTACCACTAAGCAACCCACAAAGGTTGATTCTCTGCATTTTTCACCCGCCGAGGCTGATAGCGAGAGCAATCAGGGAACCCCGGCGGAACGCCCAGAACACCTGATTCTCAGCGGTCCCGAGCATCTGCGCATCACCGGTGCAAACGGTAGCGGCAAGACCACCCTCTTGAACGCTATCGCCCACGCCGGCGAGGCTGACTACCGCTCCCCCGTGCAGCCCGCCTACCGGGTCGGCTATTGCCTCGAGGGGGCGTACATTCCGCAGCGCATCACCCTCGACCCGCAGCTCACCCTCCTACAGAGCGTGCAGCGGGCAAACCCCGGAGTGAGCGAGCAGCATCTGCGTGACCAGTTGGCGCGCCTGCTTTTCCGCCGCGAGAGCGTGCACCATAAGACCGGTGAGCTCTCCGGTGGTGAGCGTTTCCGCGCGGCGGTGGCGCAGGTGCTTCTGGCCGACCCGGTGCCGCAACTTCTCATGCTGGATGAGCCGACGAATAACCTCGATATTTCTTCGGTGGATTGGCTGGTGCAGGCACTCGAAGCCTACACCGGTGCGCTCATCGTGGTGAGCCATGATGAGGATTTCTGCCGCCGCATCCGCATTGACCGCACGATGGCGCTCTAACTAGGGTTCCGTCTAAGGTTCCGAACCCAACCCCGCGGGTGCTACCCGGGGCTTAACGAACGGGTGCCCGGCACCTCCGAATATTGGAGGCGCCGGGCACCCGTTTCAGTTACCTCACCGCGGCTACGTCACCGCGCTGACGAAAACTTAGATTAGAGGACCAGGCCCTTGGTCTGGGACACTGCGCGCTCGAAGCGAGCCTGAACGTCAGCCCAGTTCACAATGTTCCAGAATGCCTTGACGTACTCGCCCTTGACGTTCTGGTAGTCCAGGTAGAATGCGTGCTCCCACATGTCCAGCTGCAGAACGGGAATCAGTGCAACGGAGATGTTGCCCTGCTGGTCGTAAAGCTGCTCGATGATGAGGCGCTTGCCAACGGTGTCCCATGCGAGGATTGCCCAGCCGGAGCCCTGAATGGTCAGTGCAACGTTGGTGAAGTGCTCACGGAACTTGTCGAAGGAGCCGAAGAACTCGTCGATTGCCGCTGCCAGCTCGCCGGTGGGCTTGTCGCCGCCCTCGGGGGACAGGTTGTTCCAGAAGATGGAGTGGTTGGTGTGGCCACCCAGGTTGAACGCCAGGTCCTTGGAGAGCTTGGAGACGTTGCCGTATGCACCGTTCTCGCGTGCCTCTTCAAGCTGCTCGAGAGCTGCGTTAGCGCCTGCAACGTATGCTGCGTGGTGCTTGTCGTGGTGCAGCTCCATGATCTTTGCGGAGATGTGGGGCTCGAGCGCCGCGTAGTCGTAGGGGAGCTCGGGGAGGGTGTACTTTTCAGCCATGATGATGCCTTTCATTAGAAAACTTGGCTTGTATTAAAGATTACCAGCGTAGCGTTTACTTTACTTTTCATGAGTTGGGGTGCATCACATTTATGTAAGACCTCGCTTGAGCATGTGGATTTCAGGCGAAGACTTTTCCCCACAGCTGTGGAAAACCGTGTGTATCAACAGGCTATTTAAGGCTTACACCCCTTTCTGCCGCGAAATACCGGGGTATGCACTCATGTGAATAACAGTACTGTAAGTTCTCCACACTGTGGATAACTGCTGTGGATAACATCCTATTTTGGGGATGCGCGGGGGATAAACTGCAGAATTTTCGCCCTCATCCGGGGCGTTTTTCCTTCTACTAGCCAAAATATTGAGTGCCAACAGAGCCGCCGAGCGATCTTACGCGCCTCCTTACGCCGGAGGCGGTGGATTAAGTGCACAGGGTTATCCACAGCTGTGGAAATTTTCGGGTTCCGCGGTTTTAAAGGTGAAAAGGTCTTCTGTTTAAGAACTTACCCTCGCTTTTAACAGCCTCGAAAGCCTGTAATTACAAGAATTTTTCGACTGGGCCCCTCTTTGCATCTTGCATTGCCACCATCGCCAGCTTCACCAAATCACATGCGTGTAAGTTCTCCACACTGTGGATAACCATTGTGGATAACCCCTATGGATAACATTCCTGGCGCGATACGGCGCAGCAACACCACAGCTGCAAGGTGCACAGTGCAGATACGCAGACCCCCCAACTCATGCTCCTCCCCTAGTTCGCAGGGGCGCTCTTGCTAATCCCTATGAGGGCAAAGAAAAAGAGCACCCGACCATTGGATGCTCTTAGAGTGAGTTGATAGAGATTTCAGTTAAAAAGATACGGTACGGAATGCAGCCCAACCACGAACTGCACCCGCACCGCACATCCGTCGGTAGAAATACGAGTTACTCGTACACCGACGACAATCACCGATAAATAGAGAGTCGAACCTATCGAAGCGAGCTTCCGGTCTCGCCTCGGAGGCTTCCTTCGACCCCGTTATGTAATTAGTGTACACGGTTTCATTACGGTTGCAAAGCCAAAACCGAGATTTTTTTAAAAATTTTGTTATCGTTTCGTTATTTTTCACCCTTGGCAAGCTCTTTACACTCCCTAGAATTTTCATCCACACCCCTAAAACCCTTGATATTCCGCGGAAGTTGACTCAATTCATGAGTATGCTTCTTGGTACGTTCTCATCTATACTTGTACCGGAAATCTTTTTAAACATGTTGTGCATCACATACTTATCCAAGGTTTTTGCACTCACTGCGTATAAAAAGATGGCCCTAGTACCCTCCAAAAAATTAGCACCAAAGTGTCAATCATTACTTGACCGTACCAATTTCGGGTCACCTCGTAAGACCTTTCGCTACAATGGGTGCCGACACACCGCATCTCCCCTTAAAAAGGGAGCTCCATATCCGATAAAAGAGGAACCAATCCCGTGCCCACACCAACCACGCCTGCGCAGCGGCCTGACAATACCGCACACAGCGAATCCGTCCAGTGGCTTTCGCCGCAGGAGCGAGAAGGCTGGCTCTTTATCAGCTCCATCATTTTCAGCCTTACCCGCAAGCTGGAAAACCAGCTGCAGACCGAAGCCGGCATTAGCTTCGTTGAATACATGGTGCTCGCGATGCTCTCCGAGTCTAGGGATCATTCCCTCACCATGACCGAGCTGGCAATTACCACCAACACCCTACCTGCACGTCTCTCCCGCGTCGTGGCACGCCTTGAGAAGAGCGGATACGTCCGCCGTTCCCTCAGCGCCGAAGACCGCCGAGTCAGCATCTGTCACCTGCTCCCCGCAGGCGAGCAGAAGGTGCAGGAGGTCGCACCCGGCCACGTGAACGAAGTACGCCGCCAGATTTTCGACCACCTCACGACCGAGCAGGTTGAGCACCTCGCAGAAATCGGCGAGGCAGTCCTGGGCAACACCCCCTCAAACGTCATCTCCATTGATGCACTCAAGCGCGGGGACTACCCCGTACAATAACCTCCTCCACCCCGGGTGAGAGTTGAGAGAATCAGAGATAAGGCACATTCCCCGCCGGGAACGTGCCTTATCTCTTTAATAGATTTCTTTAAACAGCCTCTTGCAGTCGCGAGCGCTACGGCACGGGTGAACCCAAAACTGCCTCAAGTAGCCCCAGCTACCGCCACATGCGAAGAATTTTAAAAAAATTTTTACAGCTCGAGGACCACTCAGGAACGCCGGATGAACGGCTGTCGAGCACATGCCGCCTCGTGTAAGTGTGTGGGAGGTTGAGGTATCCAGTGCCTCCCTCAACCGCGAAATCTCAAGGAAACACACCCAATACCACACAATCCAAAGAAAATATTCAGGCTATCCACACTAAGGGTTGTGGTGACAATATGTCAGGGGTACCTTATCTGATTCACCGATTAGCCTTTTCTCTCTGTACATGGCGCACCCCACCCCTTACGATAAATATCAACAGGTTGCACCGCGCCATCCCGGCACCCAAAAGCAACCACCAGATAAGGAGAAACCATATGTCTAAGTCTTTCTACGACCTTCTGAACGAGCAGATCGGCCACGAGTTCGCTGCATCCCACCAGTACCTGTCCATGGCTATCTGGCTCGACGGTGAGGACCTTCCCCAGCTGGCTAAGTTCTTCTACCAGCAGTCCCTCGAAGAGCGCGAGCACGCACTCATGATGGTTCAGTACAAGCTGGACCGCGGCCACAAGGTCGAGATCCCCGCTGTTCCCGCTGTCAAGAACGACTTCGAGAACGTTCAGGAAATCGTTGACATGTCCCTGGCACAGGAGAAGGCTGTCACCGGTCAGATCGAGGCCCTGTTCTCCGCAGCACGCGCTGAGAACTACGCACTGGGCGAGCAGTTCATCCTCTGGTTCCTGAAGGAACAGGTTGAGGAAGTTGCAACCATGGAGACCCTGGTGACCATCGTGAAGCGCGCAAACGGCAACCTCTTCGACCTGGAGAACTACGTTGCACGCGAGCTGGCACACGACCACGGTCAGGAGTCCGGCGCACCCGCAATCGCTGGTTCCTAATCTTGCGTTCAGGCGGCTAGACACCTAGTCGACCACGCAGAATACCTGCAGAAATACTAAAACGTTCCGCCCTCACCGCACCACGCGGCGAGGGCGGAACGTTTATGCATATACGCCATAAAAGCACACCGCGGTGCACCGTCCAGGAGCTAAAAGCCGCCAGCCGGTACTCGAATACTCATACAGTGCAGAGTAAACTTAAAAGCCTTAGATGCCGCATAATATCGCGGCAGAAAGAGGAGAGAATGACTCACACCAACCCAGATACCCTCAGCCGCGGCTCATATAGCAACTCACGCCGCGTAGCCGACATTCTGCGTGCAGAATCAGTCGGCGGTACCGTACTTCTGATTGCGACGGTGCTGGCAGTAGTACTCGCCAACACCCCCGCATCCACCTTCTACTTTGGTCTGCGAGACACCGTTGTTGGTCCGGTCATCCCCGGCTTCAACCACCTGCAGATGAGCATCGGAACCTGGGCAGCAGACGGTCTGCTCGTCGTTTTCTTCTTCCTCACCGGCCTGGAGCTGAAGAAGGAATTCGTGATTGGTGACCTCAAGTCGCCCTCCACCGCTATTGTGCCGATTGCGGCCGCCTTCGGTGGCGTGGCAGTGCCCGCGATTATCTACACGGCGCTGAACTTCACCAGCCCCACCGCTCTGCACGGCTGGGCGATCCCCACCGCAACCGATATTGCGTTCGCGGTGTCTGTTCTCGCCGCCGTGGGTACTTTCCTCCCCTCGGCGATGCGTGTCTTCCTGCTGACCCTGGCAGTGGTCGATGACCTGATTGCGATCTGCATTATCGCGATCTTCTACACCAATAACTTCCACGGCGAGTACCTGCTCTTCGCGCTCATTCCCCTCGCTCTTTTTGCGTTCATTGCCTACCGCGGTGAGACCATGCTGCACCTGAAGCCGCTGGCTGCCTGGCTGCTACTTCTGCCCCTGGGTATTATCACCTGGGCGCTCTTCCTCGAGTCCGGTATTCACGCGACCATTTCCGGTGTGGTTCTCGGCTTCCTGGTGCCCGTGAAGATGTCCGCTCGCTCTGAGGCGGCACAGGCTGAACACGGTCTTGCAGAGGTGCTGGAGCACCGATTCCGTCCCCTCTCTACCGGCATCTGCGTGCCGATTTTCGCATTCTTCAGCGCGGGTGTGGCTGTGGGCGGTTTTGAAGGCCTCGGACGCGCCCTCACCGACTCGGTGGCGGTCGGCATTATGGTCGCACTGGTTGCCGGTAAAACCATCGGTATTTTCGGCACCACCTGGCTCGTGACTCGCTTCAAGAACGCTAACCTCGATCCGGACATCGCATGGATTGACGTGATCGGTCTGGCTGCAACCGGCGGTATCGGCTTCACCGTGTCCCTGCTGGTCGCTGAGCTGTCCTTCCCGCACGGCTCTCCGCACACCGAAGACGCAAAGATTGCGATTCTCGTTGGCTCTGTTCTGGCTGCCATTGTGGGCGCGGCTATCCTGTCTCGCCGTAACAAGCACTACCGTGCCCTGGCTGAGAAGGAAAGCGTGGACGCTGACGACAACGGCATCCCCGACGTCTTCGAGGGCACCTACCGTGACCCGAAGGCTGAAGCCTAGCCAGAACCTCTAAGGTCTACTACCTTCTCTACACCCCGATTCCTCGCTGATAATGATGTCTCACCGCACTACCTCACGTCGCCGTACAGCACGAGCAAGACAGGCGCCTGCGCCTCCCTCAAGGTATGCAGAGATATCAGCACGCGTGGTGATCGGGGTGTATTCTTTTGCCGCGCTACTGACCACGTTCGCGTGGATTATCTCTCCTCTGCGGCACGGTCGCGGCTTCACTTGGTGGGAAGTCACCGCTGACCTGCTGAATATTCCCTCCACGCACACGCTACCCAGCGCCATTACGATGATTGTGCTTGTGTCCGGGCTGATTGTGCGCAAGCGTGCCGCTCTCATTGCCGCCATCGTTTTTCAGGTGCTTGGCGCGCTGATTGCGACCCATAGCGCCTTCACGCTGGTGTTCCCCGCGGGGATTATGCCGAAGGACCGTATTTTCTCCTCGACGGTCGATACGCTCTCCATCGTGTTTGCGTGTGCGCTGGTGCCTTTCCTTTTCTCGATTCGTTCGGCGTTCCCGGCACGCATTGGTCGCCTCTCGTGGGCGGGTGCGGCGGCTACGGCTGTTGGCGGCATCCTGCTGACTACTCTGGTGCTCTGGTACCTCTGCCACATAGGCGTGTGGGAGCCGTTGCGTTCGGTGACCCCGTGGGAGTTGCTGATGCACGGCATGGGTATTGAGCGTACCCATCCTGGCGTGTGGTCTGCTGATGTGGTGGCTTTCTTGGCGTCTTTTGGTTACGGTGCCTCGCTGGTTGCGGCGCTGTATCTGTTGGCTCGCGGTTATCGTGCCCCGGATGCGTGGACCGGCGAGAAGGAGCTGAAGATCCGCGCCCTGCTGCAGCAGTACGGTGCCAATGATTCGCTCTCATATTTTGCGACGCGTCGCGATAAGCAGGTGATTTTCTCTCCGGATCAGAGGGCGGCGATTACGTACCGTTCGGTGGGTTCGGTGTGTTTGGCGTCGAGCGACCCGGTGGGTGACCCGGATTCGTGGGATGCCGCGATTGAGCAGTGGATGTTGCAGGCGCGTAGTTACGGTTGGGTTCCTGCGGCGCTGAGCGTGAGTGAGGCGGGTGCGCGCGCCTATAACCGTGCGGGTCTGTCGATTATTCAGATGGGTGAGGAGGCGGTCCTTGAGGCGGACCGTTTCACGCTCAATGACACGTCGATGCTACCGGTGCGTCAGGCGGTTCAGCGTGTGCGTCGCGGCGGGTACACGGCGCAGATGCGTCGCTTTGCGGAGTTGGATGAGCAGCAGCGTCAGCAGGTTGCGGAGAATATTTCGGCGTGGCGTCATGGGCGTGTGGAACGCGGCTTCTCGATGGCGCTGAATCGTGTGAATGATCCGGCGGATTCTTCGTCTGTTCTGGTGTCGGCTCATGATGAGGCTGATCAGATGGTGGCTCTGCTGTCGTTCGTCCCGTGG
>ERZ1699243.7-NODE-7-length-32781-cov-2.953206_pt1 | contig 32781 bp, 29 predicted proteins | sample MGYA00581516_ERZ1699243 | MGnify/ENA primary metagenome ERZ1699243 (study PRJEB42319, sample SAMD00040310) | human oral metagenome | material: saliva | host: Homo sapiens | study: EMG produced TPA metagenomics assembly of PRJDB4115 data set (Metgenomic analysis of... | reverse complement strand
GCCGTCCGACAGGCCTGTCTGCCGAGCGCCAGCTTGCCATGTTGTCCACGCTGGCTCAGGCATCGGGCAGCCTCGGCATGGCGGGCGGACAAGCCATCGACCTTGCCAATGTCGGCAAGGCCATGAATCAGGCCGAATTGGAACAGATGCACAGCCTCAAAACCGGCGCGCTCATCCGCGCGGCCGTGGCCTTAGGCGCACTTTCCTGCCCAGACTTAACACCGGCGCAAATCCAAACCTTAGACCACTACGCCGCCAAATTGGGCTTGGCTTTCCAAGTGATCGACGATGTATTGGACTGCGAAGCCGATACCGCCACATTGGGGAAAACCGCCGGCAAAGACTCGGATAACGACAAACCGACCTACGTCAAACTGATGGGCCTGCAGGCCGCACGTACTTACGCAGAAACGCTGATTGCAGAAGCCGTTGCCCTGATCGAGCCATTCGGCGACAAAGCCCTGCGCCTGCGCCAACTGGCCGAGTTTGTTACTGCACGGAAAAACTAAACCTGCAAATCAATAAAGGCCGTCTGAAACCTGATTTTGGGTTTCAGACGGCCTTTTTAACAGCCTGTTTGGCTTAGGTATCCCATACCGAATACAGAGCCTTCAAAGTGCATGAAACACCCTGCAAACAGCGTTCACAAAGCCTCAGCCTGCCTTGTTAATCCAATAGGGCATCTACGAACGCTTTGGCATTAAACGGACGCAAATCGTCGATGCCTTCGCCTACGCCGATGTAGCGGACAGGAACAGGGCGGTCGGATGCAAGGGCGGCAAGGATACCGCCTTTTGCCGTACCGTCGAGTTTGGTCACGATAAGGCCAGTCAGACCCAGCGCTTCGTCAAAGGCTTTCACTTGGTTGACGGCATTTTGACCGATGTTGGCATCAAGCACGACGATGATTTCATGTGGCGCATCAGGCATGGCTTTTTGCAACACGCGCTTCACTTTTTTAATTTCTTCCATCAAATGAAGCTGCGTCGGCAGACGGCCGGCTGTATCGGCCAGCACGATGTCGATACCGCGCGCTTTGGCCGCTTGGACGGCATCGAAGCAAACGGCTGCGGAATCGCCCGTAGTTTGCGAAATCACGGTCACATTGTTGCGTTCGCCCCAAGCTTGAAGCTGCTCACGCGCGGCGGCACGGAAAGTATCGCCTGCCGCCAGCAACACAGATTTGCCCTGTGCTTGGAAATATTTGGCGAGTTTGCCGATAGACGTGGTTTTGCCCGCGCCGTTGATACCGGCAAGCATAATCACGAAAGGCTCCTTAGTTTCCGGCAATACCAAAGGTTTTTCCAAAGGCTTAATCAAGTCGTACAACGCATCTTTCAGCGCACCGCGTAATTCGTTGCCATCTTTGAGGCCTTTGAGGCTGACACGGTCGCGCACGTCTTTCATCAAGTATTCGGTGGCTTCCATGCCCATATCGCTGGTAATCAGCACGGTTTCCAGCTCTTCGTACAAATCCTCGTCGATCTGTCCGCCGCCGAACACGCCGGCCAACGATTTTGCCATTTTGTCGCGTGATTTGGTCAAGCCTTGTTTCAAACGCGCAGCCCAACTGAGCTTGTGTTCTTCTACCGGAGCAGGGGCTTCAGCCGGTGTTTCCGCAACGGCTTCTTGAACTTGCTCGACAGCTTCGCTAACTGCCTCAACAGCTTCTTCTTTTGCTGCTTCGGCTTGCTCTACTACTTCCTCAGCAGCCTCGGCCACTTCAGACGGCATCTCGGCAACGGTTTCTTGAACCTGTTCAACAGTCTCGCTGACGGTTTCAACGGCCGCTTCTTTTGCCGCTTCAGCCTGTTCTGCTGCTTCCTCAGCAGCCTCGGCCACTTCAGACGGCATTTCGGCAACGGTTTCTTGAACCTGTTCGACAGCCTCGCTGACGGTTTCAACGGCCGCTTCTTTTGCCGCTTCAACGTGTTCTTCTACTTTTTCGACTGTTTCAGACGGCGTTTCGGTCAAAGCTTCTCGAACCTGCTCGACGGTTTCGCTGACAGTTTCAACAGCCGATTCGACAACTGATTCAACATGCCCTTTGACGCTTTCTGCTAAAGATTCGGCATCTTCTTTAATATTTTCAACTACTTGAGAAAATTCGGATTCTACTTTTGCTGCGGTTTCCTGAACTTGAGCCTCCTCAGGAGCCGGAGTTTCCTGTTTTTTCTTGCGACGGAAGAAGCTGAACATTAAATTTTCCTTTTAATTTTAGAAACTTGAAATAAGGAGTATTGTAGCGTATTTTACGTGGCAAGGTCGTCTGAAAATCAAGGTTGTCAGGTTTTGGCATTTCCAACGTCTAATCAGACAAACCATCCATACAGGAAACATAGCAATGAATCCCCGCACATTATTTTCACTTTGCACCAAGTTCGGCTGTCTGCTTGCGCTTGGCGCCTGCTCATCCAAAATGATGGATACCGAAGCCGCAACCATACCGCACACTTTGTCCACTTTGAAAACCGCGGACAACCGCCCTGCCAGCGTTTATTTGAAAAAAGACAAACCCACCCTGATTAAATTTTGGGCAAGTTGGTGTCCTTTGTGTTTGTCCGAATTGGGACAAACTGAAAAATGGGCGCAAGATGCAAAATTCGGTTCTGCCAACCTGATTACCGTTGCCTCGCCCGGTTTTCTGCACGAGAAAAAAGACGGCGACTTCCAAAAATGGTATGCCGGTTTGAACTATCCTAAGCTGCCCATCGTTACCGACAACGGCGGCACCATCGCCCAAAGCCTGAATATCAGTGTTTACCCTTCATGGGCGTTAATCGGTAAAGACGGCGACGTGCAGCGCATCGTCAAAGGCAGCATCAACGAAGCGCAGGCATTGGCTTTAATCCGCGACCCGAATGCCGATATAGGCCGTCTGAAAAACTCGTTCTACAAACCCGACACACAGAAAAAGGATTCAGCAATCATGAATACGCGCACCATCTACCTCGCCGGCGGCTGCTTCTGGGGCTTGGAAGCCTATTTCCAACGCATAGACGGCGTGGTTGACGCAGTATCAGGCTACGCCAACGGTAAAACGGAAAACCCAAGCTACGAAGACGTTTCCTACCGCGATACGGGCCATGCCGAAACCGTCAAAGTCACCTATGATGCTGACAAACTCAGCCTCGACGACATCCTGCAATACTATTTCCGCGTCGTTGACCCGACCAGCCTCAACAAACAGGGTAACGACATCGGCACGCAATACCGCAGCGGCGTGTACTACACCGACCCCGCCGAAAAAGCCGTCATCGCCGCCGCCCTCAAACGCGAGCAGCAAAAATACCAACAGCCCCTCGTCGTCGAAAACGAGCCGCTAAAAAACTTCTACGACGCCGAGGAATACCATCAGGACTACCTGATTAAAAACCCCAACGGCTACTGCCACATCGACATCCGCAAAGCCGACGAACCGCTGCCGGGCAAAACCAAAGCCACTCCGCAAGGCAAAGGTTTCGACGCGGCAACATATAAAAAACCCAGCGCTGCCGAACTCAAACGTCTCCTGACCGAAGAGCAATACCAAGTTACCCAAAATAGCGCGACCGAATACGCCTTCAGTCATGAATACGACCACTTGTTCAAACCCGGCATTTATGTGGACGTCGTCAGCGGCGAACCCCTGTTCAGCTCCGCCGACAAATTCGATTCCGGCTGCGGCTGGCCGAGCTTCACCCGCCCGATTAACGCCGCCGCCGTTACCGAACACGACGATTTCAGCTACAACATGCGTCGCACCGAAGTGCGCAGCCATGCCGCCGACTCACACTTGGGACACGTCTTCGCCGACGGCCCAAAAGACAAAGGCGGCCTGCGCTATTGCATCAACGGCGCAAGTTTGAAATTCATTCCTTTGGAAGAAATGGACGCAGCCGGCTACGGCGCATTGAAAGACAAAGTGAAATAACGGTTTGAATCGAAAAAGGCCGTCTGAAAGAGATTTCAGACGGCCTTTTTAATTTGTTGGATGCAAAGGGTTGGTTTCTTATCTATCAAAAAATCTCAATAACTAAGAAAGTGCGCCCTACAAAAACCTTTTAAATTCGTTTTGCCAACTCTTCGGCCTTACCCACATACAACGCAGGGGTCAGCTCAAGCAATTTGGCTTTGGCTTCTGCCGGAATTTCCAACGACTCGATAAAGAGTTTCAACACTTCAGGCGTAATGCCGTCTTTACCGCGTGTCAGGTCTTTCAGCTTCTCGTAAGGATTGGCCACACCGTAACGACGCATTACGGTTTGAATCGGCTCGGCCAGCAGCTCCCAAGTAGCGTCTAAATCGGCAGCAAGGGCGGCAGGATTCGGCTCAAGCTTGTTCAGACCGCGCAGATGGGCGGCAAAGCCCAATACGGTATAGCCCACGCCTACGCCCATATTGCGCAATACGGTGCTGTCGGTCAGGTCGCGCTGCCAACGGGAAATCGGTAGTTTTTCGGACAAAAAGCCCAATACGGCATTGGCCATACCGAGGTTGCCTTCGGAGTTTTCAAAGTCGATCGGATTGACTTTGTGCGGCATGGTGGAAGAACCGACTTCGCCTGCTTTGACTTTTTGTTTGAAGTAACCCAAAGAAATATAGCCCCAAACATCGCGGTTGAAGTCGATCAGAATCGTATTGACACGGCTGATGGCTTGGAAGAATTCCGCCATATAGTCGTGCGGCTCGATTTGAATCGTGTAGGGGTTGAAGGTCAGGCCGAGGCTGATTTCAACGAAGTTGCGGCAATGAGTTTCCCAATCCACATCGGGATAAGCGACCATATGGGCATTGTAATTGCCGACTGCGCCATTGATTTTGCCGAGGAACTCTTGCGCTTGCAGGTTTTTAAACTGACGTTGCAGGCGGTACACGACATTGGCGATTTCTTTACCCAGTGTGCTTGGTGTAGCAGGCTGGCCATGCGTACGGCTCATCATAGGGACGGCAGCCAACTCATGCGCCATGCCGGTCAGTTTTTCGATGATTTCGGTCAGTTTCGGCAGCAAAACAGCCTCACGCGCTTCTTGCAGCATTAAAGCGTGGGACAGGTTGTTGATGTCTTCGCTGGTGCAGGCAAAGTGGATGAACTCGCTGGCGGCAGCCACTTCAGGCACGCCGGAGAAGCGTTCTTTAAGCCAATATTCGATGGCTTTGACGTCGTGATTGGTGGTCGCCTCAATGGCTTTGACGGCGGCGGCATCTTCAAGCGAGAAGTTTTCAATTACTTTATCGATTTCGGCAAGCGTAAAATCGCTGAAAGCAGGAACTTCTACAATCTTGGGCTCGGCGGCAAGGGCTTTGAGCCAGTTTAATTCAACTTTGACACGCGCACGCATCAGGCCGTATTCGGAGAAAATCGGACGCAATGCTTCAACGGATTTGGCGTAGCGGCCATCTAATGGGGAAAGTGCAGCGATAGGGTTAATCATGTCGGATCTTCCTATGGGATGAAAACCAAATTGTTTGCAATTATACATGATTTTACACTCCAAGGCCGTCTGAAAAACAGGTTTCAGACGGCCTTTTCAGCGTATTTTTCATAAAATTCTTTTCAGAGGTTCAACTTTGCAAAATCGATTTACGATATATGCCATCTTCACGGATAATATCGGCTGACTTTCTGTAAATAATGAGGTTTTATGAATATCAAACGTTTTTCCCTAGCTGCAACCGTATTTGCGGCTTTGATGTTGAGTGCCTGTGAAACAACCACCACTTCGAGCGGCGGCGGCAGCTGGACCAATATCGGCACCATCTCTGAAGGCAATATCAAAGTGGCCATTGATAGAAGCAGCATTAAAAGAAATGGTGCACTGGTTACTTTCCGCGATAAAAAAACCGTTTCCAAACTGAAAGAGGAACGTTTCGTTAACACCCCGGCCTATAAAACAGCCATTGGCAACTGGGAAATTCATTGCTCAAACAAAACTTATCGCCTGGCAGCGCTGCAACTGATGGACGAACACGGCCGGGTAATTTCCAACCAAAGCTATACGCCGACCAGCATCCGCCCAATGAGCGTCATGAGTGGTGCGATTACTGAAAAACAATACGAAACTGTGTGCGGACATAAGCTTTAATCCACACTTATTCACAAAGTTATCCACAGTTTAAATATTTAAAAGGCCGTCTGAATGCTTTGAATATCAAGTTTCAGACGGCCTTTTTATGTTTTGATGGAAATTTATCTTCAAATTTATCCACAAAATTTGTTTATTCAAAAATAATTTATTACAGCGATTCATTTACGCTCAAAATTTGCTTCATTCTTTGCAAGAGCATTTCACAAAATACTGCTTTCTACTCTATTTACTGACTTACTATTTGCTTAATCTATCTGTATTTACAGACTGCTATGTATCAAACTGGATCTGCACTAAATGCTTTTCACAAAGGTATTCCAATCTTTTGGAAAAAATTTGCTTCTCCAAATAAATACCTTTCCTTTGAAAATACAATTCTTCTTTAACGCAGCCTTGCCCCTGTTTCTCCGTCAATAATCTGGCTAGGCGTTTTCTGCTTACCTATCAATCCGCCTACAACCCAGACTTTCCTGCCAAACTGTCTTCTGACTTCCCTTTCCGTTTTGCACGCCCGTTTTCCTGCGCGATTGCATGAAGTAGAGACTAAAGGCATTTCCAAAACCTGACACAAACGTCTTGCACCTGCGTGCGCAGGGACCCTGACAGCTAATTTACTGCGTCTTTTTCCCCGCAATGAGGGCAATACTTTTTTGCCGACCGGCAATAAAAAAGTTTTCGGAGCCGGCCATGCTTCATGCAGCATGGTTTGGATATTTTCAGACGGCCTTTGCAGCAAAGGTTGCAACTGTTCCAAGCTATGGCCAATGACAATCATGCCTTTATGTTGCGGTCGTTTTTTCAGATGAATCAGTTGATTGAGCGCTTTGGGCAAAGTAGGGATACAGCCCAAGCCATAGCAAGACTCAGTAGGATAGGCGACCAAACCGCCTTTTTTAAGATGCGCCTGCAGCCTACGTTGGGCTGCAGCCGATAAAATTCTGGGGAACATCATCATATACCAAGGCCGTCTGAAACTGCGATTGTCGGACAATCTGTGTTCAGACGGCCTATTTCTATTCATTATTAATGGTTGATGGCTTTATCGGCAATGTCTTTACGGTATTGCATACCGTCAAAACGGATTGTTTCCAATGCCTCATAAGCCTTGCTTTTAGCTTGGGCAACATCATCGCCCAAACCGACGACACACAATACACGGCCGCCGTTGGTTACAACTTCGCCTTTTTCATTCGTTGCAGTACCGGCATGGAAAACTTTACCGATTTGATTGGCTTTATCCAAGCCGAAGATCACATCGCCTTTTTTCGGAGATTCAGGATAATTTTGTGCAGCCAACACCACGCCTACTGCAGTCTGCGGATTCCATTCGGCAGCAACACTATCCAGTTTGCCATCGATTGCCGCTTCAACCAAGTCCACCAAATCGCTATCCAAACGGCTCATAATCGGCTGGGTTTCAGGGTCGCCGAAACGGCAGTTAAATTCGATGGTATAAGGCGCACCGGTTTTATCAATCATCAAGCCCGCGTATAAAAAGCCGGTAAATTCATGACCTTCTGCTTTCATACCGGCCACAGTCGGCAAAATAATTTCATTCATCGCGCGCTCGTACACATCAGGCGTTACCACCGGAGCAGGGCTGTATGCGCCCATACCGCCGGTATTAGGGCCTTTGTCGTCATCCAGCAGGCGTTTATGGTCTTGACTGGTTGCCATCGGCAAAACATGATTGCCATCCACCATAACGATAAAGCTCGCTTCCTCACCTTGCAGAAAATCTTCAATCACGACACGCGCGCCTGCATTGCCCATTTTGTTGCCCAACAACATATCGTCAATAGCGGCATGAGCTTCATCCAAAGTCATGGCGACAATCACGCCTTTGCCGGCAGCCAAACCATCCGCCTTAATAACAATCGGCGCACCTTTTTGGTTGACGTAATCATGTGCCGCATCGGCATTTTCAAAGGTTTGGTATTGCGCGGTTGGAATGTTATATTTTGCCATAAATGCTTTAGCAAAATCCTTTGAACTCTCCAGCTGAGCCGCGTATTGAGTCGGGCCAAAAATCTTCAATCCGGCAGCACGGAAGTCATTCACCACGCCCGCCGCCAAAGGAGCTTCAGGGCCGACTACGGTAAAGGCAATATTTTCATTACGGCAAAAATCAATCAAATCTTGATGCGCCGTCAACGCTACATTCTGCAGTTTAGGCTCAATTGCCGTTCCGGCATTACCAGGTGCAACAAAGACAGTTTCTACTTTAGACGACTGCGCCAATTTCCAAGCCAGTGCGTGTTCACGTCCACCATTACCAATAACGAGCAATTTCATACCGTCTCCTTGAAGAATAGATGTTGTAAATAAAATTCAATCGATGGAATATTGTTCCATCTTGCATAGCTGTTTCAAATTAAGAATAATATCGCACCAAGACAACCATACTCTAATTTCAAACAACGAAAGGACAAATCATGCAAAAACGTATTGACGAAATTCAAAGCAAATACCGCGAATGGTGCGAATTACTGCCGCAACTGGAAGCAGATATCGCCCGCTGGAAACATGCTGCAAGCCTCATGCAAGACATGGATGACTTCTATACCAACGAATACCAAGCATGCCATCAAGCCATTGAAGAAGGGGCAGATGTTGATTTGCGTACACAGGGCGAATACAGCATTATGAGCGAAGATGCCCTATGGAACGCACTAGGGGAATTTCATCAACTGGCTTGGGAACACCTGCGCTCAAGCGTAAATGCTTTAGACAGATACCAAGGCTAAAACATCAAAGGCCGTCTGAAACTTTTGATTTCTCAAATATATTCAGACGACCTTTTATTCAAACGGCTTCTCAGTATCTACTTCAATTTGGCGCGTATTTTTCCAAGCAGCAATACAAGCTTCATAATCGGCCAACGCTATTTTCACTGTCAACTTACAATCCAACTGCAAATCCTGTTCCACAATATCGGCCTGATATTGTTTGGCAATCCGTATAGCCTCATTCAAAATAGGATATTCACACTTCAACCAAACTGTCTTTTCGACATTCTTTTCAACAACTTCAGCTATCGCCAATGCCTGAGCTGTCGATTCCTTATAAGCATGAATCAAACCGGGAACACCCAATAGCGTACCACCGAAATAGCGTACAACCACAACCAACACATCCGTTACGCTGACAGAATCAATTTGCCCCAAAATAGGGCGGCCTGCGCTTCCGGACGGTTCTCCATCATCATTTGCGCGAAACTGCATTCCATCCACACCCAATCGATAGGCGTAACACCAATGTCGCGCCTTGTGATGCTCTTCCTTCAATGGGTCGAGATACTTCTTCACATCGGCCAAAGTACGAATCGGATAGGCATATGCGATGAAGCGGCTACCTTTATCTTTAAATTCAGCCTGTGTCGGATTGGTAATGGTTTTATAGGTCGTAATCATGCCAAAATATTTTCAGACGGCCTTATATAACAAAGGCCGTCTGAACGTTTCACGTGAAACATTAGTTTTTCAGTGCTTCAGTCAGTTGAGGCACAACTTCAAACAAATCACCAACCAAGCCGTAATCTGCCACATTGAAAATCGGAGCGTCAGCATCTTTGTTGATGGCAACAATCACTTTACTGTCCTGCATACCGGCAACGTGTTGGATAGCACCGGAAATACCGATAGCAAAGTACAGTTGCGGCGCAACCACTTTACCGGTTTGTCCGACTTGGGCATCGTTTGGCGCATACTCGGCATCCACTGCCGCACGGGAAGCACCAATCGCCGCACCCAAAGTATCCGCCAATGGAGTCAACACTTCATTGAATTTTTCAGCACTGCCCAATGCACGGCCACCGGAAACAATCACTTTTGCCTGAGTCAATTCAGGGCGGTCAGACTGGGAAAGTTGACGGTTTACGAAACAACTCAGGTTTTGAGCAGGCGTTGCCTCAACATTGACCACTTCTGCATTACCGCCTTGTCCGGCAGCATCAAATGCGGTTGCACGGAAAGTCAGCACCAATTTTTCAGAATTGGATTGAACAGTTTCAAATGCATTACCGGCATAAATCGGACGGACAAATGTCGAGTTATCCACAACTTCGGTTAAATCCGAAACTTGCGGCACATCCAACAGGGCAGCTACTCGAGGCAACAGATTTTTACCAAACGCAGTTGCAGTCGCAGCCACATAGCGGTAATCCGCAGCCAGTTTAACAACCAAAGGCGCTAATTCTTCTGCCAAACCTTCAGCGTAATAGGGTGCATCGACTACCAAAACTTTCGCTACGCCTGCAACCTGTTTCGCCTCTTCAACCACCGCAGCAACATTGCTGCCGGCAACCAATAAATCTACATTACCCAATTTGGCGGCAGCCGTTACCGCATGCAAAGTGGCAGGATTCAAATGTTGGTTATTATGTTCCGCAATAATCAATACGCTCATTTCATACTCCTTAGATCACTTTGGCTTCGTTTTTCAACTTTTCAACCAACTCGGCAACATCAGCCACTTTCACACCGGCTTGACGTGCTTTAGGTTCGGCAAATTTCACGGTATTCAAACGCGGAGAAATATCCACAGCCAAATCGGCAGGACTTAATTTTTCCAAAGGCTTTTTCTTTGCCGCCATGATATTAGGAAGTTTGACAAAGCGTGGTTCGTTCAAACGCAAATCTGCACTGATGACCGCAGGCAGTTTCAACGCAACAGTCTCTTCACCGCCGTCAATTTCACGGGTTACCAATGCCTCTTCGCCTTCAATTTGCACTTTTGATGCAAAAGTACCCTGAGCCGCAGTCAACAAGGCAGCCAGCATTTGGGCAACTTGGTTGGCGTCATCGTCAATTGCCTGTTTACCCAGCAGTAAAATTTGCGGATTTTCTTTATCCGCAACAGCTTTCAGCAATTTTGCAACGGCCAAAGGCTCCAACTTCGCATCAGTCTCAACATGAACCGCACGGTCGGCACCCATCGCCAAAGCAGTACGCAACGTCTCTTCGCATTTTTTCTCGCCAAGAGAAACAGCAACAATCTCGCTTACTTTTCCGGCTTCTTTCAAACGGACAGCTTCTTCTACCGCGATTTCATCAAACGGGTTCATCGACATTTTGACATTACCGATGTCCACATCGGAACCATCGGCTTTCACACGAACTTTGACGTTGTAGTCCACTACGCGCTTTACTGCGACCAGTGCTTTCATTCAATTCTCCTAAAAAGAATGTCCATCAAATCAAGCATACTGCTTTTGATACATTCTTTATATAAAATCCAATTCGGTTTTCACCAACATGATAAAACCAAATTTGTATAAATCTTGGCAAATAGAGCGGAATTATATCATTTCTAAAGCATTTACTCAGAAAATAAATTCAACTCTCCAGCAATTATTTACTATATGCTGCAACACAATCCATCAAGGTTTGATAAACCTCGTCAACATTGGGAATTTGAGCAATACCGCCTAAATTTTTTGCATAAGCCGAAACTTGAACGCCGGTCTTGGCCGGATCTGTATCTGTATAAATTCCTACAACAGGCTTTTCCAACGCATTGGCAAGATGCAGCAACCCGGTATCTACGCCAATAATACCCTCTGCGTTTTTCAATAAAAATGCAGCCTGTAATAAATTCATTTTGTCGCAGACTAAAGCAAACGGTAAATCGCTTGCAATCTGCTCCGCACGCATTTTTTCGGTTTCATTTCCCCACGGCAGATATACATTGCATTGTTGTTCTTCATTCAACTTTTTCAATAATGCACGCCAGTGTTCTACCGGCCATAATTTACTGTCGCGACTGGTTGCATGCAAAGCAACGTAATAAGGGGATTGCAAATTTTTCAGACGGCCTGATTCAGGAACCGACAAACCAAACACCTGAATTTCAGGCATTGTATAACCAAATACTTGGGCAAATAATTCACGGTTTCGCCAGACCGCATTTTTACCTTTCGGTACGGCAAACGTTTTACTGTATGCAAGGGCAGCCAAACTTTCACGCGCGCTGTATTTATCCAAGCCGTAAATAGGGGATTTCGCCATTTTGGCAAAGCATGCGCTTTTAATCAGTCCTTGGCTATCTAAAACAAAATCAAAAGATTCAGCCTGTAAATCCGTTTTCAGACGACCTATTTCATGCCATGTTTCAGCCTGAAAAAGGTGCTTGCGCCATTGCCGCCATTTCATTACATGAGCCTTTTGGACAAAAGGATGCAAGCGGGCAATATCTGCAAACCCTGCCTCACATAGCCAATGGAGCTCCACCTCAGGACATTGTCGCGCCAAATCTTCAACTGCGGGCAACGTATGAATTAAATCGCCCATACTGGACAAGCGGACAAGTAAAATCTTCATATTTTGAAAAATGTTTCACGTGAAACAACAGGATTTTAAATATAATTTATTGATTATTAATGTATTTTTTTATTTCTTCGGCGTTTTCTAAAATGATAGCCCCTGCAGAATGCATTTCCTGCCATGCAGATTCAACCGTTTCCGGAGCAATGCCGCGGCAAGCAGCCTGATTAACGATGACTTTCCAAGCCCCGCCTTTAAGCAACTGTAAAACCGTTGTCTTCACACAATAATCCGTTGCCAAACCGCCGACAATGACTGTATCTGCATTTTGACAGCGCAACCATTCGATCAAACCTGTACTGAGCTTTTCTTCAATATCGTGAAAACATGCGCCGTAGGGGTGTAACTCAGGATCGACGCCTTTCCAAACGCAATAATCGTATTCTTTGGCTGAAGGCAGGCCATCCAACAATTCATAGCCATATGTTCCAACCATCGCATGCGACACCCAAGTCAAATCCGCATCGGGCAAACCCGTCGGTTTCAACATATCAACAGGATTATCCACAAGCCATTTTGCCGCGGCATGATGCGCATCTTTCGTCATCACACGTAAATCCGCCAATGCAGCTTGGGTATTGAGTTCATCCGCAATCAGATGACCTTCGGCAACAGGCAATTCTTTCAGGCACAAAGGCGTAAACGTTTTTTGTGCATCTACATCGATAGAAACAATCATGAATTAATTTAACCTATTGATTTTGTTTTATATTATTTAAATTGAGCATTTATTGCCAATGTACGGACATTTGGAATAAATGCTTTCTATTATAACAAATTACTACCGCAAAATGTGGGAAAACATCTGTGATATGATGACAGTTTGCACAGAATATTTATCCACAAATTATGTCTTATTCGATTACGCCTATTGCAACCGTTCATTCCCCCTACAAACAAAAATTCGGCATTGCCCGCCAACCCGGTTTGGTTCCTGCAGCAGAAATTTGCATTGAACTCACTCCTGAATTTACCGCAGACAGCGTTCGGGGCTTGGAAGATTTCGACTATGTGTGGATAAGTTTTATTTTTCACGGCGTATTGGATGAAGGCTGGGCGCAAATGGTGCGCCCGCCACGGCTCGGAGGCAAACAGAAAATGGGCGTATTTGCCACGCGCAGCCCGCACCGCCCCAATCATCTCGGTTTATCCCTGCTGAAACTCGAACGCATCGAAACAGGCAAACCTGTCCGCATTTATTGCAGCGGAGCAGACCTATTGGACGGTACTCCGGTAGTGGATATCAAACCCTACATCCCGTTTGTCGAAGCCAAACCTGACGTATCATCAGGCTTTGTCAGCGGCAAACCTGAAGAATTGAACGTAGTCTGGGCAGAAAGTACGCTTGCGAACCATTTATCCACAGAAGAAAAACATCTCATTGAGCAAAGCATCGCCCAAGATCCTCGCCCTGCCTATCAAGATATTCCCGAACGGATTTATGTAATGAATATTGCGGACTATGAAGTACAGTTTAGAATAGAAAACAAATGTGCCACAGTGATTAAACTATCCATAATCTGATTGCAAATTAAATTTATCTACAAACAAAAGGCCGTCTGAAATGTTCAGACGGCCTTTTAATTATCCACAGACTGATTGATTCAGCCTGTTATCCTTTAGATTTTGCTGGCAAAGAATTCCAAGGTGCGAACCAGTTGGCAAGTGTAAGACATTTCATTGTCGTACCAAGCAACAGTTTTCACCAATTGTTTGCCGCCAACTGTCATCACTCGGGTTTGAGTCGCATCGAAGAGTGAGCCGTACTCGATACCGATAACGTCGGAAGAAACGATTTGATCTTCAGTGTAGCCTAAAGCATCGTTGGCGGCAGCTTTCATGGCTGCATTGATTTCTTCTTTGGTAACAGGGCGTTCGAGAATAGAAACCAGTTCGGTCAAAGAGCCGGTGGCTACGGGAACACGTTGGGCAGAGCCATCAAGTTTGCCGTTCAACTCAGGGATAACCAAGCCGATGGCTTTAGCGGCACCGGTGCTATTCGGTACGATATTCAATGCAGCGGCACGGGCGCGGCGGAAGTCGCCTTTACGGTGTGGCGCGTCAAGGGTGTTTTGGTCGCCGGTATAAGCGTGGATGGTGGTCATCAGGCCTTCAACAATACCGAACTCTTTTTGCAATACCGCAGCCATAGGAGCCAAACAGTTAGTCGTACAAGAAGCGGCTGAAATAACGGTTTCGCTGCCGTCCAAAATATCTTGGTTTACGCCGTACACAACGGTTTTCACATCATTGCCGCCAGGGGCAGAAATCACAACTTTGCGCGCACCGGCACGGATATGGGCTTCAGCTTTGGTTTTGCTGGTAAAGAAACCGGTACATTCGAGGACAACGTCCACACCCAGCTCGCCCCAAGGCAATTCTTCAGGATTAGGATTGGCAAATACTTTGATTTCTTTGCCGTTAACAACAATCGCATCATCTTTCAATTCGGCAGAGCCTTCAAAGCGGCCTTGAGTACTGTCGTATTTAAAGAGGTGCAGCAACATATCAGCAGGAGTCAAGTCGTTAACAGCAACGACTTCGATACCTTGGGCTTTTTCAATTTGACGCAATGCCAGACGACCGATGCGGCCAAAACCATTAATCGCTACTTTAATACTCATTTTGCTACTCCTATTAGATGGAATGGGAAAAATTTTTCAGTAAGGCCATTGTATCCTGAAATAAAATTACTTTCTAGGATTACAGATAATTACTTTTAAGTTGTTTGATTTAAATAAAGAAAACATGAAATTCTTATTTGTAGGAAAATATCAGGCAAATCGAATTAGCCCTGCCTTTTGATATTTTATTTCATAAAACTCATTTTCGAATCTTAAAAGTTTCATAAGTTTATGGAAATCATAAACTTAGTTCTATTTTTCCATATTTTGCCATTTTTGTGTTAATAACTCAGCGTTTTCTTCAAATCATAATATTTTAATTTTTAAAATGATGATTTTGATGAAGAACCAAACTATCTGTGGATAACAGAATAACTTCCTTTAAAACCAATTTGATAATTCCTTTTTATCTTTGAGGCCAACTTCAACTGAATGCCTGAATAAAAAAGGATAGAATCTTAGTTTCCCTATTTATCTGTGGATAAAACCAAAATTACCCACTTCAATTTCACATACTATTGTGGATAATTTAAATATTGAATTTCACCCCACAAAACATCCATATTGGCAAATACTATTAAAAATGATGGCTTGTTTTTTCCTTTTTAACGTATCATTTGCCCATCAGACTTTTTAAAAGGAAGCAATTATGCTGCAACGGACTTTAGCCAAATCAGTAAGCGTTACCGGCGTCGGCCTGCATTCGGGCGAAAGGGTCGCTCTGACTTTGCATCCTGCCGAAGAAAACAGCGGTATTTCGTTCCGCCGTACTGATTTAAGTGGAGAAATGGGCGAAGTAATCAAATTAAATCCTTATTTGATTAACGATACCCGCCTCTCTTCAACCATCGTTACCGATAAAGGCGTGCGCATCGGTACGATTGAACACATTATGTCGGCTCTGTCTGCCTATGGCATCGACAATACCTTGATTGAATTGAACGCGCCTGAAATTCCGATTATGGACGGCTCCAGCCTGCCGTTTATTTACCTTTTACAAGATGCAGGCGTGGTAGATCAAAAAGCCCAAAAACGTTTTTTGAGAATCCTCAAACCCGTTGAAATCAAAGAAACCGGAAAATGGGTGCGCTTTACGCCTTATGACGGCTTTAAAGTGACTTTAACCATCGAATTTGACCATCCCGTATTCAACCGCAGCGCACCTACTTTCGAGATTGATTTTGCAGGAAAATCCTATATCGATGAGATTGCCCGCGCCCGTACCTTCGGCTTTATGCACGAAGTGGAAATGATGCGCGCCCACAATCTCGGACTCGGCGGCAATTTGAACAACGCCATCGTGATTGACGACATGGATGTTTTGAATCCGGAAGGTTTGCGCTATCCTGATGAATTTGTCCGCCACAAAATCCTTGATGCGATTGGCGATTTGTACATTGTCGGCCATCCGATTATCGGCGCATTTGAAGGTTACAAATCAGGCCATGCCATCAATAATGCGCTGTTGCGTGCCGTTTTGGCAGATGAAACCGCTTACGAATGGGTGGAGTTTGCCGATGACGAAGACTTGCCCACCGCTTTTCACGAGCTGCCGGCAGCTTGATAGAAAATAGATAAAGCAGTCCAATGAAAAGGCCGTCTGAACCTTTCAGACGGCCTAAATCATGTCGTTTTCCACAAGTAATTATCCACATATCCATCCCTTTTATCTCATTGAAAAATAAAAATATTAAAATTTAACGTTATTCTTATACACATTTTATCCATATATTTTCCCAAACTAAAAGGCCGTCTGAACAACTAGGTTTCAGACGGCCTTTTTCATGTCAAACCGACAATATCAATCGCCCATGACTTTGCCTTCACGGCGTGGGTCGGCGCCGCCGAGCAAACCGTCTTTGCCGATCACAATGCCTTGTACGCCGGAATTCAAATCGCGGATTTGGACTTTGTAGCCTAATTTTTCCAACGCAGCCGCTTTATCCGCAGCCGCTGTTTTATCCTCAATCTCATACTGGCTGCCGCGATTGAGCATATTCGGTAGTGAAATTGCCGTCTGAATGTCCATACCCCAGTCGATATGCGCCACCAGCGTTTTGGTGACGAAGCCGATGATGCGGCTGCCACCGGGCGAACCGACCGCCAGATAAGGCTTGCCATCTTTCATCACAATAGTCGGCGCCATCGAAGAACGCGGCCGTTTGCCGCCTGCTACGCTGTTGGCAACGGTTTTACCATCCGCTCCGACAGGATTGAAAGCAAAATCGGTCAATTCGTTGTTGAGCAGATAGCCGTTTGCCATCAGCCCCGAACCAAATGCGTTTTCAATCGAAGTCGTCATCGACACGACGTTTCCGTCTTTGTCCACAACCACCAAATGGCTGGTGGACGGCAGCTCGACTGCTATACCTTGCGCGTATTCCTTGCCGAACTTGCCTGCCTGAATAGTTTCCAACGCCTTGTCAGCTTTGCGGATTTCTTCGGCACGTGGTTTCAAATAAGCCTGAGAAATCATGGCGCGGGTCGGAACGTTCACAAACTTGGGATCGCCGACATAATAATCGCGGTCGGCAAAAGCAATCCGCGACGCATCGCCTATCCAGCGCCAACTGTGGATATTTTCCGCACCCAACGCCTTCATATCCTGATTTTGCAAGACGCCTAAAATCTCGCCCAAAGCAATCGCGCCCGAACTTGGTGCGCCCATGCCGCAAACTTCATATTCACGATACGGCGCACAAACCGGTTGACGCTCGATAACTTGATAGTTTTTCAAATCCGCCATACTGATTTTGCCGGGATTATCCACAGCACCGGTAACGACACGGACAATATTCTGCGCCTGCATTCCTTGATAAAACGGCGCGCTGCCTTTTTCCGCCAACAGGCGAACGGAGTGGGCAAATTCAGGGTTTTTCAACACCGTTCCCGCTGCCAAAGGCTTGCCGTCAGGCAGGAAATACGCGGCGGTTTGAGGATAACGTTGCAAGGGTTCCAGATTCTGATCGATGGATTTCGCCATACGCGGAGAAACGGCAAAACCTTGTTCCGCCAAAGTAATCGGTTTCTCAAACAAACTTGCCCACGGCAATTTGCCGTAACGCTTGTGGACATCTTCCAGCAGCTTCGGAATCCCCGGCACACCGACCGAACGGCCGCCGACCACTGCTTTCATAAAGCCCATCGGTTTTCCGTTTTCGTCCAAGAAAAGTTCCGGTGTTGCCGCTTTCGGCGCTGTTTCACGGGCATCAAACGTCGTCAGCTTTTTCGCCTTATTGTCCCAATACACCAAAAACGCACCGCCGCCCAATCCGGAAGACTGCGGCTCAACCAGTCCCAAAGTTGTCTGCATGGCAATCATCGCATCTATCGCGCTGCCGCCGCGCTTCAAAATTTCATAACCGGCTTCAGTTGCCAGCGGATTGGCAGACGCCGCCATATAATGTTTGGCGCGGATTAATTTCTGTTCCGTCAGCCCTGTTCCTTGCTCCGGCGCATGGTTATCCACAGATACGGAGGGCAGGGCAACTTGAGGCTTTTGAACCGGCTGTTGCGCACAAGCGGCCAAAATTAAAACGGATAACAGGTTAATACTAAAGGAAAACTTCATATGCACACCCTTATTGAAATATTTTCAGACGGCCTTTTCCCCGCTTAAATAAAAGGAAATATGAAAATAGATTGAAATAAAAAACCATTTGACTATTTCTCTAGTCAATCAGTTCCAATCGGAGAAGTATAAAACAAGCTAAGATTGTGTACAGGCAAAAAGTTACCCACAAAATGAAGCAGCAAGAAAAATTTATCCACATCTGCAAACAAGGCCGACCATACTTTATCCTCATCAAAAAATATCAGCTAAGTATTTGAAAAAGTTTTGTAATAAAAGTTATCAACACGCTGGGGCAGCACTCAATATCATCTTCTATTTATTATTTAAAATCTAATTTATAGTTTGTTTTCCCAAAGGCAAAGGCCGTCTGAAACGTAAAGGCATCTTTTCAAAAAATTAAAAAGTTAAGGATTGTTAAAAAGTTGTAAATCAGCTAGAGTTACGCTTGATAAATTTAATCAATAATGGAGTTTCACCAAATGAAAGGCGACATTGGCGTTATCGGCCTTGCCGTGATGGGGCAAAACCTGATTCTCAACATGAACGACAACGGTTTTAAAGTTGTCGCATTCAACCGTACGACCAGCAAAGTAGATGATTTTTTAAACGGCGCAGCCAAAAATACCAATATTATCGGCGCATATTCACTGCAAGATCTGGTTGATAAATTAGAAAAACCACGCAAAATCATGATGATGGTTCGCGCTGGTTCTGTTGTTGACGATTTTATCGAGCAACTCGTTCCGCTTTTGGACGAAGGCGACATCATTATTGACGGCGGCAATGCCAACTATCCTGATTCCACCCGCCGCACCCACGAGCTGGCTGCAAAAGGCATCCGCTTTATCGGTGCCGGCGTATCCGGTGGCGAAGAAGGCGCACGTCACGGTCCTTCTATCATGCCCGGCGGTGATGAAGCCGCATGGCCTGCCGTTAAGCCGATTTTCCAAGCCATCTCCGCCAAAACGCCTCAAGGCGAGCCTTGCTGCGACTGGGTCGGCCGTGATGGTGCGGGCCACTTCGTCAAAATGGTGCACAACGGCATCGAATACGGCGATATGCAGTTGATTTGCGAAGCGTACCAATTCATGAAAGACGGTTTGGGTCTGTCTTATGACGAAATGCACCAAATCTTCAACGAGTGGAACAAAACCGAATTGGATTCTTATCTGGTCGAAATTACCGCCGCGATTTTGGGTTACAGAGATGAAAATGGTGAACCTTTGGTCGAAAAAATCCTCGATACCGCAGGTCAAAAAGGCACAGGCAAGTGGACCGGCATCAATGCCCTCGATTTGGGTATCCCGTTGACCCTGATTTCCGAAGCCGTGTTTGCACGTTGCGTTTCTGCGTTTAAAGACCAACGCGCCCAAGCAAACAGCCTGTTTGGCAAAACCATTACCCCGATTGAAGGCGACAAAGCCGCATGGGTGGATGCTTTGCGCCAAGCCCTGTTGGCATCCAAAATCATTTCTTATGCACAAGGCTTTATGCTGATCCGCGAAGCCAGCGAAAACAATGATTGGGCATTGAATTACGGCAACACTGCCCTCTTGTGGCGCGAAGGCTGCATCATCCGCAGCGCGTTCTTGGGCAACATCCGCGACGCATACGAAGCCAATCCTGATTTGGTCTTCTTGGGTTCCGATCCTTATTTCAAAGGCGTGTTGGAAACCTGTCTGCCTGCATGGCGTAAAGTGGTGGCCAAAGCGATTGAGTGCGGTATTCCGATGCCTTGCATGGCTTCCGCCATTACCTTCCTTGACGGCTACACTTCCGAGCGTCTGCCGGCCAATCTGCTGCAAGCGCAACGCGACTACTTCGGCGCGCACACTTACGAGCGTACCGACAAACCGCGCGGCGAGTTCTTCCATACCAACTGGACAGGCAAGGGCGGCGATACCGCTTCAACGACATACGATATTTAATTTGCCCGGGCAAACAAAAGGCCGTCTGAGTATTTCAGGCGGCCTTTTTATAGGGTTATCCACAATGAAGAATGAAACAATTTAACCTATTTTATAGGTAACTTTATGAAATAAATAAGGATTAATAAAGACCGTCTGAATAGTTCAGACTGCCTTTAAAATTGTTCACAACCTTATCAACAGGTTTTCCATAGATTAAACCAGATTTTGCGGATTGCCGGCCACGAAGCGGTTGATGTTGTCCAAAAGGATGTCAAATAGGCGGTTGGCGGCCTCTTGGCTTGCCCATGCAATGTGAGGCGTGACGATGAGGTTGGGCAGTCGGGTTTTCAGCAGAGGGTTGCCGTCGCGCGGCGGCTCTTGTGTCAATACATCAAAACCTGCACCGCCGATTTGGCCGTATTTCAACGCTGCAACCAAAGCGGCTTCATCAACCAAGCCGCCGCGTCCGCAGTTGATGAGGATAGCGCCGGGTTTCATTTGCTGCAATTCGGCTTCGCCTATCATGTTGGTCGTTTGCGGCGTGAGTGGGCAATTAAGCGACACGACATCGGCGGAGCGGATGGCTTCGTCAAAGGAAACATAGCCGTCGCGGATGCTTTGGGCATTTTTATGTTCGGCGAACACGACATTCATTTTGAAAGCCTGAGCATAAGTTGCCAGCGTTTTACCGATATTGCCGCGACCGAAAATCGCCAGCGTTTTACCGTTTAAATCGCGCATCGGTGCGCCGAGGTGGCAGAAAAACGGCGAGTTTTCCCACAAGCCTGCCGCAACGTCGCGCTGGTAGGCAGGCAGGTTGCGCATCAGGGTAATCATCATCATAAACGCGTGTTCCGCCACGGATTCATTGCCGTAAGCGCGGATATTGCACACTGCCGTGCCGTTTTGTTTGGCAGCCTCAACGTCCACATTGTTGACACCTGTCGCCGTAACAGCAACCAGCTTGAGTTGCGGATTTTCAGCAAATGCTTGGGCGGAAATCACGACTTTGTTGGTAATCACAATGTCTGCGCCGCGGATGCGCTCCAGCGTTTCGTGCGCTTCGGTTGTGCCGTAGCTGCTCAATGTATGTGGAAAATCAAAATCAAACGGGCGGTTGACGAGGGTATCGCGGTCGAGGACGACAATATGGAGCGGGTTCATAAAATTCCTATCAAAAATAAAATATCGGTTTATAAAATCTAAATCAAGATAAAGGATTTAAAATATACGTATTAGTTGATAATCATTATTATGTAGCTATTAAAACATCAATGTATCAGGAAAACAGCGTGATTAAAACCATTACATTTGCTATTTTGCATTTCAGCGTCGCATTTAGTGTCGCCTATATTTTGACCGGCAGTATTGGCGTTTCCAGCGCGGTCGCTTTGGTCGAACCCATCGTCAATACCGTCGTCTTTTATTTTCACGAAAAAGCGTGGAACCGCTACGAGAAAAACAAATCCGAAAAGCAAAAATTGTGGGTGCCTCTGCATCAGTGCAGCTAAAGTTTCAGACGGCCTTTTGCTTGATTAAAACCGATTATGCCTTTGCGATTTGTCCATCGCCATCAAAATGCCAAACCCTAAAATAGAGTAAGACTTTACGAAGGCTTCATGAAGGTAAAAATGCTAAAATACGTTATTCTTGCAAACCCATTCAGACGGCCTCAATGCTCACCGATTTAGAAAAAAACGCCATCCGCGACCATTACCAAAACATCGGCAAAAACCTGCCCGGTTTCCGTCCGCGCGCTTCGCAGCGGGAAATGATTGCGGCGATTGCCAACGCTTTTTCGCGGACGTTGACGCGTGAAGAAGGTGAAGAAGCGCCTAAACGCGAGGGAGAGAGCATTGCCGTGATTGAAGGGCCGACCGGAGTGGGTAAATCGTTGGCCTACCTTTTGGCCGGCGGCATCATGGCGCAAACGCGCGGCAAACGGCTGATTGTCAGCAGCGCGACGGTAGCTTTGCAGGAGCAGTTGGTTGACCGCGATTTACCATTTCTGGTCGAAAAAAGCGGTTTGGAGCTGACCTTTGCGCTTGCCAAAGGGCGCGGCCGTTATCTTTGCCCGTACAAACTCTATCAACTGACGCAAAACAACGCCCAGCAAAATCTGCTTGGTTTTGAAGCGCCGGAAGTGTTGTGGGACAGCAAACCCAAGCCGGAAGAATTGAACCTGCTGCGCGACATTGCCGATGAATTTTCCGCCCGCCGCTTTAATGGCGACCGCGACGCTTGGCCGGAAAAAATCGATGATGCGATTTGGCTCAAAGTTACCAACGACCGCCACGGCTGTCTGAAATCCGCCTGTCCCAACCGTCCGGAATGCCCGTTTTACCTGGCACGCGATGTCTTGGAAACCGTCGATGTCGTCGTTGCCAACCATGACCTTCTGCTTGCCGACATCAGCATGGGCGGCGGCGTGATTCTGCCTGCGCCTGAAAACAGTTTCTATTGCATAGACGAAGCGCACCACCTGCCCAAAAAAGCCCTCAGCCGTTTTGCCGCCGAACATTCATGGAATATTGCCGTTTGGACGCTGGAAAAACTGCCGCAGCTTACCGGCAAAATTGCCGCGCTTACCGATAAAGCCGAACTTGCCAACCTTGCCGACGAAGCTGCCACATCCTTGCTCGACAGTCTGCATGAATGGCAGTTCCATTTGGCGGAAGAGCCGTCTTTAAGTCTGGGGTCGTCTGAAAACGACAGGCGGAAACACAACGAACCGACTTGGCTGTGGGAAGACGGCAAAATCCCCGAAGGATTGGAAACCACAGTTTCCAATACGGCCATTGCCGCGCGTAGCCTGCTCAAACATGTTGTCGGCTTGAACGATGCGCTTTCTGCCGCGCGCCGCGAAAAAGAGCAGGACGGCGCGCTCCTCGACCGCCTGATCAGCGAGTTCGGTCTTTTTATCGCCCGTATCGAACAAATCAGCGCGGTTTGGGATTTGCTCTCCACCGTTCCCATTGAAGGCGAAGAGCCGTTGGCGAAATGGATAACCCGCCGTGCTGATGACAAAAACGACTACATTTTCAATGCCAGCCCCATCAGTAGTGCATCCCACCTTGCCAACAGCCTGTGGCGGCGCGCGGCAGGCGCGGTGTTGACTTCGGCCACCCTGCAATCGCTCGGCAGCTTCAACCTGATTTTGCGCCAAACCGGCCTATTATGGCTGCCCGAAACCACCACGCTTGCTTTGGAAAGTCCGTTTAATTTCGATACGCAAGGCGAGCTGTATATTCCGCCCGTACACGCCAGCCCCAAAGACCCTGATGCGCATACGGCCGCCATTGTCGAATGGTTGCCGAAGCTGGTTTCGCCGGTTGAAGCCATCGGTACGCTGGTGCTGTTTTCCTCGCGCAAGCAAATGCAGGATGTCGCCTTACGACTGCCTGACGAATACTTGCCGCTTCTGCTTGTACAAGGCGAGTTGCCCAAGACTGTCCTGTTGCAAAGGCACCATCAAGCCATTGCCGAAGGCAAAGCCAGCATTATTTTCGGCCTCGACAGTTTTGCCGAAGGTCTCGACCTGCCCGGCACGGCCTGCGTGCAAGTCATTATTGCCAAGCTGCCGTTTGCGATGCCGGACAATCCCATCGAGAAAACCCAAAACCGTTGGATTGAACAACGCGGCGGTAATCCTTTTATTGAAATTACGGTGCCTGAAGCCAGCATCAAACTGATCCAAGCCGTCGGCCGCCTTATCCGTACCGAACAGGATTACGGCCGTGTAACCATCCTCGACAACCGCGTCAAAACGCAACGCTACGGCCAACAATTATTGGCCTGTCTGCCGCCGTTTAAACGGATAGGGTAGTTGTGGATTGTTCAAAAGGTAAAGGCCGTCTGAAACCAGATTTTCAGACGGCCTTTTATTTATTTCAAGCTATAAATCCAATTTCATGACGGATACGGTTTCCCCGTTGTGCCAAGTCTGCGTGATTTCTTTTCAGCCGAACTTTTCATACATGGCCTGCACATCCGGCGTGGGGTAATTCCTAAATCAAATTTTACTAGCACACAGTTAGAAGATATTATGGCTGGAAAACGGACTATTAATGGATATATTTGGCATCATAATGCACAAAGTGCACCAAATAACATGCAGCTAGTACCATTGGAAATACATGATGCAGTTAGACATACTGGTCAAAATGCATTAAAAAAAGGACGTTAATCAAGGAAATGAATAATGAAAAAATTAAATATCTGGAGAGATGAAGGAAAAGTTTCTGCTTCAATCATTGAAAAATTTGCAGAAAATTTAGGTGTAACATTCCCTAGATCGTATATATATTTGATAAGTGAACATGATTATTTATATCCCGAAGAAGATTGTTTTATTTTTATTGATAATAATAAGAATACAGATGACAGAAATATTTTATTTTTAGGATATAAAAAAGATGCCTCCTGTCATGAAAATATCTATACCTATTCATGCATTGATAATGAATATGGCTATGGAAACCAAGTTGTTGCATTTGGAATAAGTGCAAATGGCGATTATATTTGTTTTGATTACCGTAAAAATTCAAGTAATCCATCCATCGTACTTATGTATCATGATGAATTTTACGAAGATGAACTAGGTAATACCAAGATGATTACAGTTCCCATCGCCCCTGATTTTGATAGTTTTATAGATAAACTTTATCAAGATGTAGATTAACTGGCACTACTAACCAGCATAGCCTGTGTAACCAACCAAAAAAGTGAAATGGTAGGATGTGCATTCATGCACACGCGGTTTTGGTTTCGCTGAACTCCGTTTCAGGCTGCCTTAAAACCACTTACCTTTCCTTTTTACTTTAACTAATCGTAACTCTAAACTATGCCCACTCCCCCCTAAACATTCTCTTACCCAAGCTCTATCCCAGTGAGCCATATAACGAAAGCGAAGCACCCGGTGCTATCACTTGGTTGTGGTATCAATCCCATGCACCGCCAAGTGCCTATTGCCTGTGTAAAAAAAGAAAATCAACTCACCGAAAAAACCAAGCAAGAAGAATTAAGCACATGACAAAAAACCGCGTATATCCTTGCCCAAGCGGTATTTAGAAGCAGCGGTTGCAGCAGCAGAAGTCAGCATTTCCATAACCTACGGCGAACAGCAAAACCGACAAACCACCCAAGTTCAAGTAAATCAAGCCCAAGCCAGCCAAATTCAAGCAGGCGGTAAAACTACCCTTATTGCCGGAGATGCAGGCGAACAATCCAATATCAACATCACAGGATCGGATGTTTCAGGTAAAGCAGGAACCGGCCTGATTGCCGATAACGACATCAAACTCCAATCCGCCGAACCCATCAGCCGCCCTTCGTTATCCACAGCCGCAAACGCCAGCGGCAAACCATCCCCATTAAGACACTGCGCGTAATACGCACGGATTTTGTCCATAGACGACCACGGCGCAAAATCGTGCCATTCCTCAAACAGCGCGAGGGATAAAGGCTCGACAAATTCAGGCTTCAGACGGCATATGTTCATATTGGCTCCTCTTGTTGTACCGCATAGGGATAGTTTTTACAGTATAGGCCGTCTGAAAGGTTAACACATCTTAAAAAATCAGCGTAAAACACGATAAACCCGCCGCCAGCCCCATTCAAATCACTTATAATTCTGCCCATACCGCACACAAACAAAAGAAGCATACCATGGCCAAGAAATTTCCCATTTTCCCGAAAAATCCCGAGCGTATCTGCTGGGGTTGCGACAAATACTGCAAAGAAGACGATTTGCAATGCGGCAACGGTTGCGAACGCATCCAACATCCCATAGAGTTGGACGGCCGCGACTGGTATAAAAAAGGCGACTGGAGCAATTTGTTGAGCGAAGAGCAGCAAATCGAACTTGGACTGAAGGAAGCGCCCAAGCCGGCCAAACCGCATATCAAACTGCCTTTGAAAAACAAAACGGCTTAAACGGCATACTGTAAACAAATGAAATAAAAAGGCCGTCTGAAACCTGAAAAAACAGGGTTTCAGACGGCCTTTGCGTTGTCGGATTATACCTTCACATAATGCACAAACGCGTATTCGATACCTTTGGCGGAAACATGGTTTTCCCGAGAGGCTTCTTGCCATGTTTCTGTGGAAAACTCAGGAAAAAACGCATCGCCGTCCACATCCAAACCGACTTCGGTCAAACGCAAATCCGTGGCAATCGGCAGGGCTTGTGCATAAATTTGCGCGCCGCCCATGATGATGACTTCTTCAACCCCCTGACACAAAGCCAGCGCATCTTCCAAAGAGGCCGCCGTTTGCGCACCTTCGGCCTGATAATCTTGGCGGGTGATGACGATATTTTGACGGCCAGGCAGCGGTTTGCGCGGCAGAGATTCCCATGTTTTGCGGCCCATAATGACGGGTTTGCCGGTAGTGTAGGATTTGAAAAAGGCAAAATCCTCGGGCAAATGCCAAGGCATGGTGTTGTTGATGCCGATACAGCGGCGGGCGGCATAGGCGGCGATAAGGGTGATTTTCGGCATGATGAAATCCGTTTGCAAAATAAAATGATTATAGCGGAAGGGAGGCTGGATGGACTGAATGTCCGATATTCTAAAAATGTTTCAATATTTATAAAAACAATATTCAAAATAATTAATTTTGACAAAAATCATTTATTGTTCATTTTTTTAGGTATATGATAAATATCATATCAAATAAAAAAGGAAAGGAAAAAATGATGAGAACCTTCCGCATTTCTGCTTTGACTGCTTCCCTGTCTTTGATGTTGGCTGCCTGCGGCGGCGCAACAAGCGGCTTGTCGAATGCCGTGACCGAACCGCTCAATCCGCATCCGAAAGGCGTGTTGTCCGTTGAATTGAACGAATCCGTCCCTGAAAACGGTACGTTGGAGCTGACGGCCAACGGTAAAACGCAAACCCTGCAAAAAGGCGGCAAACTCGATACCGGCTTTTTGAAAACCGATAAAGTGTCCTCTTACGACTACGCCCAAAAAATCAAGGTAAACGGCCAAGTCATCACTTTGGAAACGGGCGACTTCCAAGTGTATAAACAAAATTATTCCACTGTTGCCGCGCGTTACGCCAAACAAAAAGCCGATGACGCAGGCAAGCTGCAAAACCTCGATACATACATATTCACCGTCGGTGAAGTCCAAGGCGATGAAACTGCTTACCGCAATTTGCCCAAACAAGGCAGCTATCAGTATTCAGGTATCGCGTTTAACGGCGACGACCGCAGCGGCCGTCTGAAATACACCGTCGATTTCGATAAAAAACAAGGTTACGGCAAAATCAGCAGCATGGCTGCCCACAATAATGTCGACCTGCTTGCCGCAGGTATTGCCAATAACAATGGCAAAGCCGCCATCAGCGGTAAAATCAGTTTGAACGGTGTCGAAAACGGCCGTTACGATTTGAAACTTTTCGGCCCGCAGGCTGAAGAAATTGCCGGTAAGGCGCAAATCAAAGTTGGTAGCTCTACCAAAGAAATTGGTTTGGCAGGTAAGAAAGAATAGGAAAAAGGCCGTCTGAAAGGTTCAGACGGCCTTGTTGTGACAAAAAAAGCAACGGCTCAAACCGTTGCTTTTTTCATGCCAACCTAAATTACAGGCTGCCCAAGATAATGCGCAATACGCGGCGCAACGGCTCGGCAGCGCCCCACAAGAGTTGGTCGCCGACGGTGAATGCGCTGATGTATTCGCCGCCCATGCCCAGTTTACGGATACGGCCGACAGGAACAGACAGCGTGCCGGTAACTTTGGCAGGCGTCAGCTCGTGGATGCTGGCTTCTTTTTCGTTGGGGATGACTTTCACCCAATCGTTTGCGCCTGCCAAAATCGCTTCGATTTCAGAAACAGGCAGGTCTTTTTTCAGCTTCAGGGTGAGGGCTTGGCTGTGGCAGCGCATAGAGCCGATGCGCACGCACAAGCCGTCGATTACGGTCGGATTGTCGCTGCGGCCGAGGATTTTGTTGGTTTCCACGCCGCCCTTCCATTCTTCTTTGGACTGGCCGTTGCCCAAGTCCACGTCAATCCACGGAATCAGGCTGCCGGCGAGCGGTACGCCGAAGTTGGCTTTCGGATAGTCTTCGCTGCGCAGGAAATCGGACACTTTGCGGTCGATGTCGAGAATCGCGCTGGAAGGATCGGCAAGCTCGTCTGCCACTTTGGCGTGAATCGCGCCCATGCCGCTGATGAGTTCGCGCATGTTTTTCGCACCCGCGCCGGAAGCGGCTTGGTAGGTCATGCTGGTTGCCCATTCGACCAAATCGTTTTGGAACAAACCGCCCAAAGCCATCAGCATCAGGGAAACGGTACAGTTGCCGCCGATGTAGTTTTTCACGCCGTTTTTGAGGCCGTTGTCGATGACGTTGCGGTTGACAGGGTCGAGGACGATAATCGCATCGTCTTTCATGCGCAGGGAAGAAGCCGCGTCAACCCAGTAGCCGTTCCAGCCGCTGTCGCGCAGGGGTTGGAAGACGGATTTGGTGTAATCGCCACCCTGACAGGTAACGATGATGTCCATTTTTGCCAATTCGGCAACATCGTTGGCATCCAACAATGTTTTGGCTGCCTGACCGAAATCAGGGGCAGCGCCGCCGACGTTGGAAGTGGTAAAGAAAAACGCTTCGGGAATGTGGGCGAAGTCGTTTTCTTCTCTCATACGCTGCATCAAAACAGAGCCGACCATACCGCGCCAGCCGACGAAACCTACTTTCATGTGCTACTCCTTGGGAAGAAAATCCGGATAAGTTTTATAGTGCATTAACAAAAACCGGAACGGCATGGTTTGCCACTTTGTTCAGATTTTTGTTAACCCACTATAAAAAAGAGGGAAACAAGTGTTTTAACGCCGTCAGCAGAAAATGTAAAGGTTTTTATCGAAATTTTTTAGAATGATGGAAAAATAGGTTAAGATGGCAATGAAATTGCATTTCATTAAAATAGCACAGAGGAAGATTAAATGAGCGAAATCAATTTGTCGGATTTGCCTAAAACGGAAATAGTAGATGTCCATATTGCTTCGCCGTGGGCCAGGGTTACGGCATATTTGTTGAATTATTTATTTAATGTAATTATTTTTTTACCCTATTATTATATTTTATATACTGAAGCAACAGCAATTTCCAAGCAGGAAAATATTGCTTTTACACAAGATCTTATAACGAGTGTCAGTATGCGGGCAGATATGGCTCAGATGCTAGGATTGAGTACCATCGTATATTTAATTGTCGGTATTGTTCAGCTTTATTACATGAGCCGCTATGGCCAATCCTTGGGTAAAAAGATTATGGGTATTCGAGTATTGAAAAGTAATGGCAGCAATCCGGGTTTTCTTGGTACGGTATTGGTACGAGAAGTTGCATGGGGCTTGATTGTACTTGTCATCTTGATTTCTGCATACTTTGTATTAAAAGTAAACATTTTAATTTGTTCCCTACTGATTTTACTGATCAACTTCATCATGCTCTTCTCCGTCAAACGCGACCGCCGCACGCTCTACGATATGCTGGCCGATACGGTTGTCGTCAAATTGCCGCCGCGCCGATAAATCGCTTTTTTGTGTTAAAATCAGCACTTTCCAACATAGGCCGTCTGAAAACTATTTTTCAGACGGCCTTTCGACACACTATTGATTCCATGAAAAAACATTTGTACCGCATTACGCTCGTCAGCATTGCCGCAGCCATTCTTGCCGCCTGCCCGAGCAAAAGCATTAAAAATCTTCCCGAAACCGACACCAGCGTTATCAAAGGTCCTGACCGCCCCACCGGTACACCTGACCCCATCGGTACGACAGTGAGCGGGGGAGGTGCAAACTACACCGTTGTTTCCTACAACGAACTACCGCACTGGAGCACCCAACACTTCGCCAAAAGCCTGCAGTCTTTCCGCTTAGGCTGTGAAAAACTCAAAAACCGCCAAGGCTGGCAGGACGTTTGTATCCAAGCCATGCAAACGCCGGCGCACCATTTCCAAGCCAAACACTTTTTCGAGCGCTATTTCACCGCATGGCGCGTTGACAATGGCGGCAATCCTGCCGGCACCATTACCGGCTATTACGAACCGGTCCTGCGCGGCGACGACAAGCCCACAAGCCAATCCCGTTTCCCTATTTACGGCATCCCGAACGATTTTGTTTCCGTTCCGCTGGCTGCAAACTTGAGAGGCAGCAAAGCCACCGTCCGCATCCGCCAAACCGGCCAAAACAGCGGTGTCATCGACAATAGCGGCACATATACGGCCGACTTGTCCAGATTCCCGATTACAGCACGCAGCACCGCGCTGAAAGGCCGTTTTGAAGGCAGCCGTTTTGTTCCTTACTACACCCGCAGCCAAATCAACGGCGGCGCGCTTAACGGCAAAGCGCCGATTTTGGGTTATGCAGATGATCCGGTCGAACTTTTCTTTATGCACATTCAAGGTTCAGGCCGTCTGAAAACCCCGTCCGGCAAATACATCCGTGTCGGATTTGCCGATAAAAACGAACATCCGTATGTTTCCATCGGCCGCTATATGGCGGACAAAGGCTATCTGCTGCTGGGTCAGACCAGCATGCAGGGCATCAAGGCCTATATGAAGCAAAACCCCGGCCGCCTTGCCGAAGTTTTGGGACAAAACCCAAGCTACGTCTTCTTCCGCGAGCTGACCGGCAGCGGCGATTCCGGCCCGGTGGGTGCATTGGGTACGCCGTTGATGGGCGAATACGCCGGTGCCATCGACCGCCACTACATCACGCTTGGCGCACCATTATTTGTCGCCACTGCCCACCCGACCACCAAAAAAGCCCTAAATCGCCTGATTATGGCGCAAGATACCGGCAGCGCGATTAAAGGCGCGGTCCGTGTGGATTATTTCTGGGGCTATGGCGACGAAGCAGGCGAAGTGGCCGGCAAAATGAAAACCACCGGCTATGTATGGCAGCTCCTACCCAACGGCATGAAACCGGAATACCGTCCATAAACAGCGGTTTAAAAAAGGCCGTCTGAAACCAAGATTCAGGTTTCAGACGGCCTTTTTATTTTTATAAAAATGCGGCAGGTTTTTAAAACCTGCCGCGGTATGGGGACATACAGCTCGGACGGTAAGCCGGGTTCTGTCGCGGACAGTCATTCCTCTAGGCACATCATTGCTGGTGTGCTCAAGCAACCTACCCGAACGCTCGGCGAGCAGCGTCATCGCGTTCTGTTTGGTCTTGCTCCGAATGGGGTTTAGCCTGCTGCGCTTTGTTACCAAATGCACGGTGCGCTCTTACCGCACCTTTTCACCCTTACCTGTTTTGCCCGAAGGCAATCATCGGCGGTATTGCTTTCTGTTCCACTTTCCGTCGCGTTGCCGCGCCCGGCCGTTAGCCGGCATTCTGCTCTATGGAGCCCGGACTTTCCTCCCCGTATGCCTTACGCGATACGCGGCGACTGTCTGTCCGACCTGTATGAGGTGCGGATTATAACACAGCCGCCATAGGGTTCAGACGGCCTAAATATTTATTTTTTCTTTTTAAATGCTATTTCGGTTAAACCCAATTCCTGTGCTTTTTTGCGGACTGCGGATTCGGGCATTTCGCGTGCCAGGCGGCTGGTGCAGTATTCGGTCATGGTGGTGGCGCAGGCTTTGAAGTTGCCGGTAAAGTCGCTGGCGGCACTCAAAAACGGGATGAGGCGACCGGCCATGATTTCTTCGGCCGGTGCGTCTGTTTGGGCGGATACGCGTCCGGACTCGACCGCCGAGAAAATTTGTTCTGTAAAGCGTCGGGCGAAGTTTTCTTCTGTTTGGCAGTCTTGAAATGCAGTGTTTTCATGTTGGCAGACGAGGGTAACTTCGCCTTCTGCTTCTTGCAGCGGCTCGGCCAAATCGAGTTTGAGGGTTTGCTTGTCGGTTTGCAGCCAGGCGGTGCGGCCTTGGGTTTTGATGATTTTGCCGTAAACGCCGATGGCATCGTTTTTGGGGATGTTTTTCTGTTCGGCAAGTTGCTGGGCCGAGAATAAGGGGGCTTGTTCGGCAAATGCGCCGCCGGTTTCGTGTTTGAAGTAGGCGGCGAGGTCTTGTTTGATGAGGGCTTGGGTTAGCAGTTTTTCGCCTTCGGTCAGGCGGTGTGCGAAGCCGTGTGTTTTTGGGGAGGATGCGGCATCTGTGGTCTTGGTGTCCGGTGTGCAGGCGCTTAGGAATAAAAGCAGGGGAAGGATGTATTTCATGGTTGGTCTCTCAACAGGCTGTCTGAACATATGGTTTCAAACGGTCAGCGTTGTTTATCGATAATGATAAACCCGGCGCGGATAGACGGGATAAGCCGGATGGTTGTGAAC
>ERZ1699243.6-NODE-6-length-33794-cov-2.496421_pt1 | contig 33794 bp, 33 predicted proteins | sample MGYA00581516_ERZ1699243 | MGnify/ENA primary metagenome ERZ1699243 (study PRJEB42319, sample SAMD00040310) | human oral metagenome | material: saliva | host: Homo sapiens | study: EMG produced TPA metagenomics assembly of PRJDB4115 data set (Metgenomic analysis of... | reverse complement strand
TAGCGAGTGCTTTGGCGCAATGCGTGCAGGCGGCGAACGGTGTCTTCGGCTTCGAATCCCGCCTGTTGCAAGAGGGGGATGTGTTCTTCGGCAGGTTCGGGCCACAGGGCGGCAAAGCGGGCGGCAGGCTGCTCTTCGGGTTCGGAAAGGATGTTGTCGAATTCGGCGGTAACGGCGGCGCGGTGCGCGTTCAGGCCGTCTGAAAAGGCTTCGTAGTCGGTGTAACCCATGCTTTCGGCCAAGAGTTGCCGCTGTACGCCATCTTGCGGCAAGGTTTGGGTTTGCAGGTCGTCCCAGTATTGCAGGCGGTGTTCGACGTCGCGCAGGAAGCGGTAGGCGGCAAGCAGGGTTTCGATGTTTTCAGACGGCATGATGCCCAGCTCGGCAAGTTTCTTCAGCGTTTCCTGCGTGCCTTTCAGTTGCAGCACACGCATTTGGCCGCCGCGTATCATCTGGAAAATCTGGGCGATAAATTCAACTTCGCGAATGCCGCCCGCGCCGAGTTTGATGTTGTCCGCCATGCCTTTTTTGCTGACTTCGCTGCGGATTTGGCGGTGCAGGTTGCGCATTGCTTCATATGCGCTGTAATCCAGATATTTGCGGAACACAAAGGGGCGCACCAGCGCTTTGATGTCGTTCGGATGCGGCGTAACTACGCGGCCTTTGCACCATGCATAGCGTTCCCATTCTCGCCCTTGTGTAATCAAATATTGCTCCAGCGCGGTTTCACTCAACACCAGCGCGCCCGAATCACCGTCCGGCCGCAGCCGCATATCGACGCGGAACACCTGCCCGTCGGCGGTAATGTCGTTCAGCAGCGCAATCAGTTTCTGCCCGACTTTGGTGAAAAACTCTTGGTTGCCGCGTTCGCGCCTGCCGTCGGTGTCGCCCGATTCGGGATAGACGAAAATCAAATCGATGTCGGAAGACACGTTCAACTCATAGCCGCCCGCCTTGCCCATCGCCACCACGCTCAAATGCTGCGGCGATTTGGTATAACGCCCGATCGGCGTGCCGTACATGTCCCGATAATAGGCGTAGGCAAAGTCCAGCGCGGTATTAACGGCAAAATCGGCAAACAGCGTAATCGTGCGGGTTACTTCGTTCAAATCGCTGATGCGGTTGATATCGCGCACGATAATCTGCGACACGACATAACGGCGCAACTCGCGCAACTGCCGCGCCAATTCTTCCTCGTTTTCTTCCGCGCGGATTTTGTCCCAATCGGCAAAAGCTTGAAAATCAGCTTCGGTCAACACCTTGTCCAGCATGGGCAGGAAAATTTCGGGCTTGAGTTTGCCTGAATCAAGGTTGCGGGCGAGAAAAAGGGAATAACGGCGGGCAGTATCGAGGCGGTTCATAATCTTTGTCTGAATAAACAGAAAAGACCATCATAGCAAGGTTTCAGGCCGTCTGAAACCCACGCTTTCCCCTATCCGTGCAATCGGCTAAAATACCAACCTTTACAACCCCCACATAAGGAAACCGCCATGACCCGTATGGTTCACTGCGTCAAACTCGGCAAAGAAGCCGAAGGCATGAAATTTCCGCCGCTGCCCAACGAATTGGGCAAACGCATTTTTGAAAACGTTTCCCAAGAAGCATGGATGGCTTGGACCCGTCACCAAACCATGCTCATCAACGAAAACCGCCTAAGCCTTGCCGATCCGCGCGCACGCGAATACCTCGCCCAGCAGATGGAACAATACTTCTTCGGCGACGGAGCAGATGCCGTACAAGGCTATGTTCCGCAAGAGCCTAAATGAGCATTGAAAAGCCAAGGTCGTCTGAAACCCGATTTTCAGACGGCCTTTAAATTTCCCGATTGCCCCGCATATTAGGCAAATAGAACAGATAAATCATACAAACCCATGATTCTCTGTTAGAATCCAAATTTCATTCATTTTCAATCCATACTGGAGCAAACGCCATGCAAAACGACGTTTACGACTATACCTCGCAAGGCTCGGTTGCCAAAAATACCGTCCTGCAAAAAACCTACCGCCTGCTCGGCCTGTCTTTCATTCCTGCCATTGCCGGCGCATTCTTTTCCGCCAAAACAGGCTTTAACATTTTCGCCATGTTCGGTTCATACTATGTTGCCCTGGCCGCTTTCTTCGGCTTCTTCTACGGCATGACCTTCCTGATCGAGAAAAACCGTTACAGCAACGTCGGCGTCGCCCTGTTGATGATCTTCACTTTCGGCATGGGCCTTGCCATCAGCCCTATGCTGCAATACGCCCTGGCGATTAACAACGGCGCGCAAATCGTCGGTACGGCCGCCGCCATGACCGCCGGCGTATTCTTCACCATGTCCGCCATGGCACGCCGCACCACAATGAACATGAACAAACTCGGCAGCTTCCTCGGTGCCGGTGCGATCGTGCTCATGATTGCCGTTGTGGCCAACATCTTCCTCAACATCCCAGCCCTGAGCCTGACCATCGCAGCCGGCTTCGTTGTCTTCAGTTCCCTGATGATTATGTGGCAGGTGCGTGCCGTTATCGACGGCGGTGAAGACAGCCACATCAGCGCGGCGCTGACCATCTTCATCTCCATCTACAACATTTTCAGCAGCCTCTTGAGAATCCTCATCTCTATTAGTGGTGATGACTGATAAAGCCGCAAAGGCCGTCTGAAATTTCAGACGGCCTTTTTGATTTTTGACATCACCGGCAAACTCCCCTATCCTGAACGCCACACAAACCCCATTCCCAACCCAAAATGACCACGACCACTCCGCGCCGTGCCGTGTACGCAGGCAGCTTCGACCCTCCCACCCTCGGCCACCTGTGGATGATACAGGAAGCCCAATCCCTCTTTGACGAACTCATCGTCGCCATCGGCACCAATCCAGAAAAGCGCAACACCTACACCATAGAAGAACGCCGCGCCATGCTCGATGCCATTACCCACCCCTTCTCCAACGTCCGCATCAGCGTGTTTGAAAACCGCTTTTTGGTCGATTACGCCCGCGAAATCAACGCCAATTTCATCGTCCGCGGCATCCGTTCCTCCTCCGACTACGAATACGAACGCTCGATGCGCTACATCAAAAGCGACATCGCCCCCGAAATCTCCACCGTCTTCCTGATGCCGCCGCGCGAAATCGCCGAAGTGTCCTCCACTATGGTCAAAGGCTTGGTCGGCCCACAAGGCTGGCGCGACATGATAGGCCGCTACCTCCCCGACCCCGTCTATCAAAAAATCCTGCAAGACCACGAAACAAACACATAAAACAAAGGCCGTCTGAACATTTCAGACGGCCTTCCAATTTCCATTGATTATTTACGGGCAGACATCAACGCCTGCAGGTTTTGATTCAACGTTTCCATGTCCAACCAACCGGCGGCAATAAACAGCATCAAAATCACCGTACCCACACACAGCACGCCGATACCATACAACAGATAGCCCACCAAAACACGGCCTAGCGTCGCATTTCCCATCCACATCAAACCGCGTACCTGCACCACAAAAACCCAAGCCTGCCACAGTAGCGCAAACGCAGCCAACGCCGGCACATACAACACCAGCAACAGCGGCAGCAGCAAAGCCTCAGACACCAAAATAAAGCCCCACAAAGGCAGCTGGGGCGCACCGTAATAATGCAGCACCTTGCGCATCGAGCGGCTCAACACCAACCATTTCACAATTACCAAAATTACCGACAGGCACACCGCCGCCGCGCCACTGCCAAACAAAGGCGACATGCTGGCCGCGTTCACCACACCCAACAGCAGCAACACCGCCGCCATCACCAAAGGCGAATACAAATACGTCTCCGGCGAACGATAGCGCAAACGCAAAACATCCCACATATCACGAACAAACACATACAGCATGGCATAAATCCAAAGCAAAAAAGCCGATTGTATCTTAGGCCGTCTGAAAATCAAACCGGCAAACCTAAAAACCGCCAATTAAAACGAAAAATAATTCAATACAAAACAAAATCTTAATTTACCGCCTCAAAAATAAAGCCTACAAACGCTTGCACAAGGCAACGAAATTTGGTTTAATTCACATCTCGCAACGAAACACGCGAAGGCCAGATAGCTCAGTTGGTAGAGCAACGGATTGAAAATCCGTGTGTCGGCGGTTCGATTCCGCCTCTGGCCACCACCGACCGCCTTGAAGCGGTTATTTTTTTATCTATACAATTTGCACGCCATACTTAGCGCAAATCCCGTTCCAGACCATGCGTCCCGATTTCCACACAAGGCCGTCTGAAAAATTTCAGACGGCCGTTGTTTATGTTGGCATGGCATAAAAATCCGCTTCACCGCCACATTCCGACAGAATACGGCGCTTCCATCCAAATCGGCTGAAACCTTCGCGAACATACTGAATATGAATAAAGTTCAAGGCAGGTCGGTTTACTATATAATACCGTCCAAACCAACCATAACTTACTCATTGCAGGGAAGATAATGAAAAAAGTGCTGATTGTGCATTACTCGCAAACGGGGCAGCTCTCCAGCCTGGCGCGAAATTTTGCCGCGCCGTTGCAAACAGCCGGCGTACAGGTCGATTGCGTCAATATCGTACCGGAGCAGGCATTTCCGTTTCCGTGGCCGTTTTGGCGTTTTTTCGATACCTTTCCTGAAACCGTCCATTTAAAACCCGCCCCGATTCTGCCGCCGCAAATTCCATCCGAAGATTACGATGTGGTGGTCATTGCCTACACCGTTTGGTTCCTCTCTCCTTCGCAACCGATGACCGCCTTTTTGCAACGCGAAGAAACGCGCCGGCTGCTGGACGGCAAACCGGTGATCACGCTTATCGGCTGCCGCAATATGTGGCTGGGCGCGCAGGAAAAAATGAAATCTTTGCTGAAACAAAACGGCGCCAAACTCATCGGCAACATCGTAAAAATCGATGCCTGCAACAGCGCGGCTAGTTTCATTACCACGCCCGCATGGATGCTGACCGGCGACAAGCGCTATTTCCGCTCCCTGCCCTCTGCCGGCATTGCTGAAGAAGAATTGGTGGATGCGGCGCGGTTTGGTACGAAATTGCGCGATACACTGTTAAACCAACAGCCTTTGGACGAAACCCTGTTTCAAAACATGGGCGCAGTGACAGTCAATGAAAAACTGATTTTCAGCGAACGTGCCGCCGGCCGCAGCTTCTTCGTCTGGGGCAAGCTTTTGATGGCGGCAGGCCGTATTTCTCCGCTTTTGCGCCGTGCCTTGCTGTGCTTTTACATCGTATTTTTATTGACGATGATTTTGGTGGTTTTACCCATCAGTGTAATTTTGAAAAAACTGCTGCATCCGCTGCTCAAAGGCCGTCTGAAAAAGCTGGCGGATTATTATGAGCAACCGTCAGGCAGATGATACGTTTCAGACGGCCTCAAACTAGGAATCCATCATGCCCGAAGTTATCCACTACCCCGAACGCCGTCGCTTTCAAATCGATATTGACGGTTTGGAAGCAGGCTACATCAGCTATACCGAACACAACGGCGGCTGGGACGTAAACCATACCGAGGTCTCGCCCAACTTCCGTCATCGCGGCATTGCCAAACTGCTGGTGAGCGCACTGATGGAATACGCCGAAACACACCACATCCCGTTGACTGCAAGCTGCGACTACGCGGCGCGGTTTATCGGTTGATTATTTTGACAACCACATCATGACATCGAATAACACACTCAAAGACGTTTATCTCAACCGCGTTTCTGCCTTCTTGCCCAATGCCCCCGTCGGCAATGACGAAATGGAAGCCGTCCTCGGCATGGCAGGCGATGTGCCTTCACGTGTGCGCCGTATGATTTTGCGTTCCAACGGCATTTTGTCGCGCCATTACGCCATCGATCCTGAAAGCCGCCGCACGACGCACACCAATGCCGAATTGGCTGCCGAAGCGGTCAACGGCCTGTTTGCACAAGGTGTTCCAGCAGAAGCCATAGGCAGCCTGGCCTGCGCCACTTCCTACCCTGACCAAACCATGCCCGGACACGGTGTGATGGTGCATGGCTTGCTGGATATGCCGCCTTGCGAAGTGTTCAGCATGGCAGGCGTATGCGCGGCAGGTATGGCGGCGATGAAACACGCCTACAACGCCGTGCGTACCGGCGAATACGCACATGCGGTTTCCGTTGCTTCCGAAAACGCTTCGGCGGTCATGCGCGGCGAAGTGTTTCAAAGTGAAACCGACCATAAAAAACTGGAAAACGCGTCCCCCGAAATAGGGTTTGAAAAAGACTTTTTGCGCTGGATGCTGTCTGACGGCGCAGGCGCGGTGTATCTGTCCGACCGCCCCAATTCAGACGGCCTCAGCCTGAAAATCCATTGGATAGACCTGCTTTCCTACGCCAACGAAATGCCGCCCTGCATGTATGCCGGCGCAGAATTCCGCGACGGCGTATTTGAAGGCTGGAAACACGCCGATGCCGATTACGGCCGCCGCCACAGCCTGATGGCAGTCAAGCAGGACGTCAAACTGTTGAACGAAAACATCGTCCGTTATACGGTGGAAAAACCCCTCTCCCAAATCGCCGCCAAACACGGCATCCGCGCCGAAGAAATCGATTGGTTCCTGCCCCACTACTCTTCCGGCTTTTTCCGCGACCGCCTTTCAGACGGCCTGAAAAATATCGGCTTCGACATTCCGCAGGAAAAATGGTTTACCAATCTGCACAGCAAGGGCAACACGGGTTCGGCCTCGATTTACATCATCCTTGAAGAATTTTTGCGCACTTTCCCCATCGAACACGGCCAAAAAATCCTGTGTTACGTTCCGGAAAGCGGCCGTTTTTCAACATGTTTCATGCTTTTGGAAGCAGTAAAGGCCGTCTGAATGAAGATTGACGACATCCCTCAAGACAACAGCGCCAGCTACCACGGCCACCGCAAAGTCATCTACGGTACCCGCGACGGCCACTACGAAGCGGCCACCAGCAACGGTTGGCAGGACGAAGCCTACGCCACCGAAATGGCAGTGTGCGAACTCGATGCCCAAACGCAGACCGCGCGCAAAGCCGTCGAAAAAGGTGAATACTCCCCGCTGTACTACCATATGTTCCGCTGCCGTTATGACGAAACCGGCTTGGCCATGGCGGCAGGCGTATGGAAATGGCAGCTGCGCCGGCATTTCCGTCCCGAAGTGTTCGCCAAACTACCGGCCAAAACCCTGCAAAAATACGCCGATGCCTGCCAAATCAGCATAGACGGCCTCAAACAAACCAATATTTAAAGCCCCTCATGATTACCCTGCATTCGCTCGACCAATCCCGCGCCCTGCGCATTGTTTGGCTGCTTGAAATCCTCGGTACACCTTACCGCCTGCAAACCTACCGCCGCCATCCCGACACTTTGCTCGCCCCTGAAGAACTCAAAGCCATCCATCCCTTGGGTAAATCGCCCTTGTTGGACGATGACGGCTTTATCTTGGCGGAAAGCGGCGCGATTACCGACTATCTGATTCAAACCTACGGCAACGGCCTTCTGATGCCCGAACGCGGCAGCCGCGAATACTGGCAATATCAACGCTGGCTGCATTATGCCGAAGGTTCGCTGATGCCGTTATTACTGCTCGGATTGGTGTTCCGCCGGATTGAAAGCGTGCCTATGCCGTTTTTCGTCAAACCGATTGCCCGCAAAATCAGCGGCAGCGTTAAAAGCAGCTTTATCCATCCGCAAGCCGCGCTGCATCTTGCCCACATCAACAGCGAGTTGGAAAACCGCGAATGGTTAGTCGGCAACAGCCTAAGCGGTGCCGACATCATGATGAGCTATCCGCTGCAAACCGCGGCCGACCGCTTCGATTTTGCCGACTACCCCAATATCCGCGCCTATTTGCAGCGCATCGAAGCGCATGAAGCCTACCGCCGCGCCGTTGAAAAAGCAGGTTCGCCTTTATTGAAACTCGACCAATAAAACAAGGCCGTCTGAAACGTTTTCAGACGGCCTGAAACCTTGGTTCACTTATCGAATAGCTTTGCAGCAAACGGCGTTTTTACCAACACACCGCCCGAATGCTTTGTTCCCCCTCGCCGTTCCACTATAATGGCAACCCATATCCTTCTAAAAAAATAACACCATGCCAACCGACAACCGCCCGACTCTTGCCATCGACACCAGCACATCCTTTCTGTCCATCGCATTGGAACATCAAGGCGAAATCCGCCTGTTTCACGAAAACGTCGGCACCAAGCAATCCGAACAAATCCTGCCGCAAATCGAACGCCTCTTCAAAGAAGCAGGCATCACGGCTGCCGATTTGGGCTGCATCATTTATGCACAAGGCCCCGGCGCATTTACCGGCCTGCGTATCGGCGCGGCGGTTGCACAAGGTTTGGCCACACCGTTTGACACGCCCATGATCGGCATTCCCTGCCTCGATGCCGCTGCTTCGCTGCTGCCGCCATCAAGCTGCGTACTGGCGGCCACCGATGCGCGTATGGGCGAAGTGTTCTACGCATGGTTTGATACGCAAAACCACGTCCGCTTGAGCGATTACACGGTTGGCAAAGCCACCGCCATTGCCGCGCCCGAAAGCAAAACGCCTACCGGCGGCATCGGCAATGCCTTTGCCCTTGCCGACAAACCGCCGTTTGACGGTCAGGCCGATATGCCGACCGCCGCCGACTATCTTAAACTTGCCCGCAGCGGCCGCTATCTTGCTACTGACGCGGCGCATGCCGAACTGCTCTACGTCCGCAACAAAATTGCCCTGACCGCGCAAGAGCAAGCCCAACAAAAGGCCAAACCGTGAACCTGCGCCCAGCCGTACTTGCCGACTGCCCCACCCTTGCCGCCATTGACGCACAAGGCAATCCTTCGCCGTGGACGACGCAGCAGTTTGAATCGGCGGTTCAACACCATCCCGAAAGCGTTTGGCTCAGCCAGACCGACCACCAAATTACCGGCTTTATCGTATGGCAAACCGTATTTGACGAATCCGAGCTACATTTGATTGCCGTCGCGCCCGAATACCGCCGCCAAGGCATTGCGTCCGCCCTGCTGCAACACTGGCAAAACGCAGTGCAACAGCAAGGCGCAACCCGATTGCTGCTCGAAGTCCGCGCAAGCAATGAAACCGCGCAACAGCTCTACCGCAAACACGGCTTCCAAACCTGCGGCCGCCGCAAAAACTACTACGCCCTGCCCGACGGTGGCAGCGAAGATGCCGTATTGATGGAGAAATCATGTTAAGCAGCCGCTACCTGCACCTGCACGAAGCCTTGGGCTTGGGCCCGATGTGGCTGAACCAAAACGCCAAAATCATCCATGCCGCGCCTCAAACCGCAGCATCAGCCGCACCCGTCCGCCCCAAAGCCATTGCTGCCGATACCGCGCAAGCCGTGCGTACTTTATCCGCAGGTGCCCATCAGGCACGCACTGCCGCCATTGCCACAGCGCAAACGGCCAAACCTGCTGTCCGCGTTCCCGAAACGGCACCCAAAGCCATTGCCGAAACACCGGCAAAAACAGAAAAAGCCGCGCATTCAGACAATCTGCCCCGTCTTGACGTAACCATCAGGCCGTCTGAAATCATGGTGGTCAGCATTTGCCCGTCCACCGAAGACAGCCTGCACGGTACGCTGTTTAGCGGCGACGTCGGCACGCTTCTCGACAACATCCTCGCCGCCATCGGCCTCAAGCCCGAGCAGGCGCACAAAACCGCATGGGTCAAAACCGCGCCTGTGTTTACCGCCCTGCCCGATGCCGAACACATCCGCTCCGAGCTTGCCGAAATGCAAAACGAGCTGACCGCTTCACAAGCGCGCGCAGTCTTATTTCTCGGCAAAATCTTTGACAGCCCCGACATGATCGGACTGATGAACGAATTGTGCGCAGAGCGGCCGCATTTCGTCATTCCCCACCCCGCCCGCCTGCTGATGCAGCCGCAACTCAAAGCGCAGGCATGGCAAATCTTAAAGCCATTGAAACAGCTTTTGGCCAAGGCCGTCTGAACATTCTGTTCAACCTGAAATCAGGTTTTTCACCAACAAAAAAGGGCGTGTTCGACACGCCCTAATGTTTATCAATATTCCGCCGAATGCCAGAAAGGCTGGCCCACTGTCGGTGTACTGGCGCGCGCTTTCTCACGCGCCTCCACAGGTTCCGCCTCATAAGCCAGACGGCCCGACTCGACCGCAAGCGCAAAAGCGCGTGCCATATTGACCGGATCGCCGCTGCGGGAAACAGCGGTATTTAACAACACGCCGTCAAAACCCCATTCCATCACTTGCGCCGCCTGCGAAGGCAAACCCAACCCCGCATCAATAATCAACGGCGTGTCGGGCAGGCGTTCGCGCAGGACTTTCAGCGCATAAGCATGAACCGCGCCCAGACCTGTGCCAATCGGCGCCGCCCACGGCATCAACGCCTGACAGCCTGCGTCAAGTAGTCGGCGGCAGGCAATCAGGTCTTCAGTGCAATAAGGCAGCACTTTGAAGCCATCTTTAATCAGGATTTCCGCCGCTTCAACCAGTTGGAATACATCGGGCTGCAACGTGTCATCATCGCCGATAAGTTCGAGCTTAATCCAATCGGTATCAAACACTTCACGCGCCATTTGCGCAGTGGTTACGGCTTCCTGAACGCTTTGACAGCCTGCGGTATTAGGCAACACAGGTACGCCCATTTCTTCCAACAACGACCAAAAACCCTGCCCGTGCGCTTCGCCGCCGCTGCCGGCACGACGCAACGAAACGGTAATCATCGCCGGTTGCGCGATTTGGACAGACTGCTTGAGGATTTCCGGCGTCGGATAAGCAGCCGTACCGAGCAGCAGCCGTGAAGGGAAAATTTCTCCGTATAGGGTAAACATGATGGATTCCTTTGTATTGTTTTTTAGATTTTAAGCATAAGACAATCGGGTAACTCTGCCCGATATTCAAACAGGCAAAAGTCGGGCGCAAATACCCGACCTGTTGATTGCAAACCGCTTATCCGCCGACTACGGGGCGCACAATATCGACTTTGTCGTTTTCGTTCAAAACCGTTTCCGCATACGCGCCTTTGGAGACAAATCCGGTATTCACCGCTACGGCAAAAGGCTTTTGCGGAGCGGTTTGGGCGATGAGGTCGGCAACGGTTGTGCCGTTTAATGTGATGGTTTCATTGTTCAATATAATCTTCATGATGTTTGCTCCTCTTGTCAGACTTCTTATTTTCAGACGGCCTTATTCATTCCACAAAGCCTGAAATGCTTTAACCACGGCTTCGGGATTTTCCGCTTCGGTCACGGCGCGGACGACGGCGAGCGAGGAAACGCCGGTTGCCAATACATCTTCGGCGTTGTTTAAATCGATACCGCCGATGGCAACGACGGGCGTGCCGCGTGCCTGTCTGACGTATTCACGCAGTTTGTCCAAACCTTGCGGGGCGGTAGGCATTTGTTTGGTTGTGGTCGGGAAAATCGCGCCGCTGGCGACGTAGCTGGGGTGTACGGACAAGGCGCGGTCGAGTTCGGCGACGGAGTGCGTACTCAAGCCCAAGCGCAAACCGGCAGCTTCAATCGCGGCTAGGTCGGCAGTGTCCATGTCTTCCTGCCCGAGATGCACGCCGTATGCACCTGCGGCAATCGCTTCGCGCCAATGGTCATTGATGAAAAGCTGGGTTGCGCTGTTTTTACAGGCTGCGACGCAGCGGGCGATTTCGCGTTTCAATTCATCGCCGTGCAGGGTTTTGCAACGCAGTTGCACCGTGTCGGCACCTGCTTTGACCATGCGCTCGACCCAGTCGGCAGTAGGAACGACGGCGTAAAATTTTAGCGGGGATTTGAGTGGCGGGAAGGTCATAACGGCTCCGAAAGGAATAATTCGTTGTTATATTATCAGAAAAGGCCGTCTGAATAATATTTGTTTTCAGACGGCCTTTTAAACGGTTTGAAAAAGGACGTGTCGAACACGTCCTTTTGTGCCTATTACAACAGGAATACAGTCGCCAATCCCAAGAAAATCAGGAAGCCGCCGGAGTCGGTTACCGCGGTAATCAGCACTGAGCTGCCCAATGCCGGGTCGCGTCCGGCTTTGTCCATCATGACGGGGATAAGGACGCCGACGGTTGCGGCAAGCAAAAGGTTCAAGGTCATCGCGGCCACCATGACCAAACCGATGCCGATGTTGCCATAGAGCAGCCATGAAATCACGCCCATGACCGTGCCCCAAATAATGCCGTTGACGAGGGCGACGCCGACTTCTTTTTTCAGCAGGCGGCCTGCCTGCGTGCTGGTCATTTGTCCCATCGCCATGGCGCGGACGATCATGGTGATGGTTTGGTTGCCGGAGTTGCCGCCGATGCCGGCGACGATGGGCATCAACGCGGCCAGTGCGACGATTTTCTCGATACTGCCTTCAAATGCGCCAGTCACGCGGCTGGCGATAAAAGCGGTACACAGGTTGATGGCAAGCCACATCCAGCGGTTTTTCACCGAATCCCAGACGGGCGCGAACAAGTCTTCCTCTTCTTGCAAACCGGCCATGTTCAACATGTCGGCTTCGGATTCTTCACGGATCACGTCCACCATTTCGTCAATGGTAATCCTGCCGATCAGCTTTTTGTTTTCATCGACAACCGGCGCGGTTACCAAGTCATAACGTTCAAACGCCTGCGCCGCTTCTTCCACATCGTCTTCGGGACGGAAGCGCACGACTTCGGTGGCCATCACGTCCACCACCATGTCTTCGGGATCGGCGACCAAGAGTTTGCGGATGGGCAGCACGCCTTGCAACACGTCGTTTTCATCGACCACGAAAATCTTGTCGGTATGGTCGGGCAGGCTGTCGAAACGGCGCAAGTAGCGCAATACGACTTCACACGCCACATCGGCGCGGATGCTGACCAATTCAAAGTCCATAATTGCGCCGACTTGGTTGTCTTCGTAAGACATCGCCGCTTTGACCTGCTCGCGCTCTTCTTCATCACGCGTTTGCAGCGCTTCGTACACCACTTGGTGCGGCAGGTCGTCTGCCAGTTCTGCCAATTCGTCCGCGTCCAAATCATCGACGGCGGCCAACAGCTCGTCTTTGTCCATGGACTCGATCAGCGTTTCGCGTACGGCGTCGGATACTTCCAGCAACACTTCACCGTCGTCTTCCGGGGCAACCAAAAGCCAGACGATGTTACGCTCGCGCGGCGGCAGGGATTCCAAGACGGCTGCCACGTCGGCAGGGTGCAGCTCGGCCAAGAGGACGGTCAGCTCGGTAAACTTGTCGCGCAGGCTTTCGTCTTCAATCGGCACACCGGCTTCGATTTGTTCAAAGGCCGGCTCGAGGATTTCGCATAAGGCGTGGATGCGGTCGATATCGTCAGAAATGCGGTCTTCTACCACATCATTGTCGGGGGTATGGTCGAGATTCGGAGGGGTTTGTTCGATGCTCATAAATGCTCCGCCCGCCGGACGCGGGAAGGCATTTCGGCGGGATGATTATTGTTGTTGTGTATCAGATGGGAAGTTCAAAGGCGAACTGGGAAGGTCCATAATTCAAGCCTACTAAGAGGCACAGAGTTGTAAACGGTGCATATTCTACTCTTTTTTAGGCCGTTTTACCATTTTTAACGGGAAAGGCCGTCTGAAATCGGGTGATATCGATCCCCTTTTTCAGACGGCCTGATGATTTGATTTTATTTGTTCCGCCTGCCAAACGCTTCCCTGACCACGTCCAACCAAGCCCTTAAGGCCGGCGTCGGGCGTTGGTGTTTTTTCCATGCCATGGTGAGCTGCCAGCGGATTTCAGGTTCGATCAAAGGAATGGCGGCAAAGACATCGGGATTGATTTTTCGGGCATAGTATTCGGGCAACAAGGCAATGCCCATATTGTGCGCCACCATGTCGGCGACCAAATTCCATTGTCCGGTACGGCAGACAACGTTGGGCGTAAAACCCTGATTGCGGCAGGCCGTCTGAATGGTTTCATTGAGGGAAAAGCCAGCACCGAAAAGGATGAAGGGCTCGTATTGCAGGCTTTTAAGCGTCAGCGCATCGTGTCTCGCCCGATTTTTCGGCATCAAGACAACCAGCGGATAGTCGCACAAAGTGATGCTGTCGAAGTCTTCGTGAACCGGCGCAAGCAGCTGTCCGGCATCGAGTTCGTTGTTGCGCAGGGATTGCTCGATGGCGAGCGAACCTTGTTCCAAAAACGACAATTCGATGTCCGGCCATTTTTGGTGGAAATCAAACAGCGCATGACTGAGCAAATCGCTGCCGAATAAGGCCAAGCCCAAACGCAGCGTCCCGCTTTTGACATGGAGGTAATCGTCAATGCGGGCAAGTAATAAATCGCGTTCATGCAAAAGGTTTAAAGCGTGGCGATAGACTTCTTCGCCGATTGCGGTCGGCTGCACCTGCCGCTTTTTGCGTCCGTTTTCTTTGCACAAAAGCGGTACGCCCAATTCCTCTTCCAAAGCCTGAATGATTTTGCTGACCGTCGGTTGCGTAACGTTCAACGCGGAAGCAGCGGCCGAAAAACTTTGCAGGCGGATGAGTTCGGCAAAACAATGCAGGTTTTTGAAATCCATTATTCCTCTAAGGCATGATTATTCATTTAATAATTCATATTATGCAGAAACTAGGTTTCTATAATCAAGCCTTTCATTCAACACACACCGGCATCATGGATTCCCTCACCAGATTTTTTCAGACGGCCTTGCAACTTGCCATCATCGGCGCAGTATGGGGCGTTTCCGAACTCATCGTCCGCTTCACGCATCTGCCTGTTTCTTCAGGCGTATTGGGTCTGTTTCTCATGCTCGCATTGTTAGGCTGCCGCATCATCCGCCCCGGCATGGTCGAACACGGCGCCAAATGGGCATTGGGCGAACTTGTCTTTTTCTTCATCCCCATCATGGTTTCCGTCTTGCAATATCAAGACTTGCTGATGTCCGAAGGTTGGCAGCTGATTTTGACCATCGCCGTCGGCACCGCGCTTGTGATGATCAGCACCGCCCTCACCCTCGACTTCTGCTACCGCTGGAAGCGCCGCCTCTACAAAAAACTCCACTCCTAAAAATAGAGAATAAAAATGGACTACACCGCCCTCGCCTGCTTCATCTGGACTTGTTTCGCCTACGTCGTTGCCAAAAAAATCCACCGCAAAAAACCCTTAATGATTTTCTCCCCCGTCGTTACCGTCTCCGTCAGCACCATCCTTCTGCTGCTGGCATTCGGCATCAGCTACGACACCTACCATCGATACACCCAAGGCATCGTCTTCCTGCTCACTCCTGTTACCGTTGCCTTTGCCGTCCCCATCTATGAAAACCGCGAAGTCATCCGCCGCCAACTGCCTATTTTGTCCATCGCCATTATGGTGGGCATGTTTGTCGGCGTAGTCAGCGCATTCCTCATGAGCCATATGTTCCACTTCAACAACGAAGTGACCAACAGCCTGATGGCACGTTCCATCTCCACCCCGTTTGCCGTCGTCCTTGCCAGCGAAATCCACGGCTCCGCCTCGCTTGTTTCCCTGTTCACCATCATTACCGGCTTTGTCGGCATGATATTCGGCGACCTGTTTTTAGCCTTCACCCGTATCCGTTTCCATACCGCCAACGGCGTGGCATTCGGCAATGCCGCCCACGGCTTCGGTACATCGCGCGCCGGACAACGCCACGAAACCGAAGGCGTCATGGCCAGCCTGACCATGATTTTGGCTGGACTGTTTATGGTATTGTTTGGCCCGACCATGGTGCATTTGGTGATTTGGATGATGAGTTAACCTTTTCTCCATTCTTGCCGATACATAAAAAGGCCGTCTGAAAAATGACTTTCAGACGGCCTTTAATCTTAATAGAAAGGTTACAGCGTAGAAACTGAAGTTTCCGCTAAATCATGAATGGTATCCAAAGCAGATGAAGCACTACCATGACTTGAATAGGTCTCCTTGTCTGTGGAAAGACCGGCAGATGAATCAAGAGGATCAGCCTCTCCAAACGCACGACTCAAAAGTTCATCGCCATTGAAAGCTTTGGATTCCAATATCGGCTTCGCGGCTGGCTGTGCAGGCTCGAAACCTTCCCACTCACGCGGATCAAGGCGGATGATACGCCCATTATCGTCATGGCCATTATCAGATTCTATTCCTTTTGAAAAGAAGCCGTTCCACTCACGCGGATCAAGACGGAAAACATGCTCATTATGACCATTATCGGACTCTACTCCTTTTGAAAAAAAGCCGTTCCACTCGCGCGGATCAAGACGGAAGACATGCTCATTATGACCATTATCGGCCCCTATGCCTTTTGAAAAAAAGCCGTTCCACTCACGCGGATCGAGACCGAAAACAAAATCTTTAGAATCAATTTCTGTACCTGGTTGATATACTTTAGCCACGGAACTCTCCTTAAAAATAAACAGTTGCTATACCCAATGCCCCATCAGGTCGATGAGAGCCTTTATTCTAAAACAAAGAAAACAGCAGGCAGAGGCCAAAGGGAACAACGGTTCATTATAACGATAATCGGGTTAAAATCTTTTAAAAACAAATAGATATAATTTACATATCATAATAAATAATACATAATCAAATATCCGGACTCCCCGCCAATCAGGGGAATCCTTCTTTCCCACCTTCCCCGTCATGTCGCAAAAAGGCCGTCTGAAACTTAAATTTCAGACGGCCTTTTCATTTGCCCAAGCCTTATTCTTTAGGCAGGCGCAGGACGGAGACGATGAATCCGCCCCAAATGACGATCAATGCGACAAGCATCATAATAATGGCTGAAGTACTCATTATTCGTCTCCTTCACGTTCGTGTTCATGTTCGTCTTTGACGTTGAAGTTCTGACCATGTTTCCATGGCAAGAACGACAGCAGGACAGACAATACCAAGAGAGCGCCCACCATGCCCCAACCGAAAATATTGAGGAAGCTGTCAGGATAGCCGCTGTAATTCTCTTTTAAGAGGCCGGCGGTATCTTGATAAAGCATATAGCCGAGCATAGCAACGGTAACCACCACGCTGGCGGTCCACACTTTGCCGACACGGATGGAAGACAGCGCGTTCAAGTGGTTGCGCAGTTCCGGCAGCTTGTGCAACAGGACAATCGCCAAAACATAAACAAAACCGGAAGCCACAATGCCGTAAGTATTGATGAATTTGTCCAATACGTCCAACACAGGCAGGCCGGTGGTCGTACCGAACAGCAAGGTGGAAATAATCGCCATTGGCACGCCTGCAATCAGCGTTGCGCTGACACGGCCGAGGTTCATTTTGTCTTGAATCGCGGCCACAATCACTTCAACGATGGAAATCATGGAAGTGACACCGGCAAACACCAGCGAGCCGAAGAACAACACGCCGATCAACGCGCCCATCGGCGCTTGGTTGATGATGGTCGGGAACGCGATAAACGCCAAACCGATACCGCTGGATGCCACTTCGCTGACTTCTTTGCCTGCGGCTTGAGCCATAAAGCCCAATGCGGCAAATACGCCGATACCGGCGAGCAACTCAAAGCTACTGTTGGCAAAGCCGACAACCAAGCCGGTACCGCCCAAGTCGGTTTTTTTCTTCAGGTAAGAAGAATAAGTAATCATGATGCCGAAGCAGATAGAGAGCGAGAAGAAGATCTGGCCATATGCGGCTACCCAGACTTTCGGATCGGACAATCGACTCCAGTCAGGCGTAAACAAAGCGTCCAAACCTTTTGCCGCGCCCGGCAGAGTCAGGGCGATGCCCACCATGATGACAAACATCACCACCAACAAAGGCATGAAGAATGTGGACGCACCGGCTACGCCTTTTTGTACGCCCAAAGCCATAATCGCCAGCGTAAACACCCAGACGGCAATCAGCGGGCCGGCAACTTTACCGACAAAATCCAAGCCCAAGTCTTTGGCATCGGCCATTTGCAGGAAGTCTTTGAAGAAGAATGCCTGCGGATCCGTACCCCATGCCGAAGTCAAAGAATAATAGGCATAGCTTGCCGCCCAGCCGACAATCACGGCGTAGTAGATACAGATGATGACGTTGGTCAGGAAGTTCCACCAACCCATCGGCTCAAACAAACGGCCGAGGCGGCGGAAGGCCAAAGGTGGCGAACCGCGGTAACGGTGGCCGATGGCGTAGTCGAGCAGCAACAGCGGAATACCTGCCGTCAACAGCGCAACCAAGTAAGGGAGAACGAAAGCACCGCCGCCGTTGTCGAAAGCGATGTAAGGGAATCGCCAAATGTTGCCTAAGCCCACGGCTGAGCCGATGGCAGCAAACATAAAGGCGCGGCGACTGCTAAACGTCGCGCGTTCGCTGGATTGAGAATTTGACACGCTGAACATCTTAAAAATCGAGTGTCGCCAAGGCCGTTCAGCCTTGCGCGTATATATTTAGGAATCAGGCCGGACAAGCCGGTCGGTTAAAGTAGATATTCGGACAAGGATAATATCCGATATAGAGAATGCACCGCTTATGGCCATGCAAACATAATCTGACCTTATCGTAAAAAAATTTAACACTGTTGGCAAGTCAGTATTGAATTTAAATCACAGCAAAATCTTCATACACTACGACTAAAAACTTCATACACTTATTTATATAACACCCGAACACAGCCCAATCCCCCCATTTCCCCCTCCCCGGCTTCGACCATTTCCCCTTTGCTAACAACCGCCCTCCCTTTATCCGGCAAGGAAAATCGGGAATCCAAGGCGTTTAAATTCCATGTCATCAAAAATGTTCAGACGGCCTTTTAATTTTGCTCGATTAAACCTAGGCCGTCTGAAAATTACACTGTTGTATGTTGTAATCAAAAGCCACACTCAAATTCTGCTTAATATAAACAAAAACAATCCGCCTTTTCCCGTTTTCTTCATTACCATGATTTAAAACAAGCATAAAACACTAAAAATAGGGTTAATAAAAAATAAAATTTCAAGAAATATTAAATAACATTAAATTTAAACCTGCATTTCTACTCTAATCATCTACAATCAAAAATAATCAAACCTAAAAATTTCAATAAAACATTAATTACACAGCACTACATTTTTGCTATAATTGCCACCATTCACTCCACAACCCAAACCCAAAAGAAGAGGAAAAGCCATGGGTATCAAAGTTGCCATCAACGGCTACGGCCGTATCGGCCGCCAAGTAGTGCGCGCTATTTTTGACTACAAACTGCAAGACCAACTCGACATCGTTGCCATCAATGCCAGCGGCAGCATCGAAACCAATGCTCACTTGACCAAATTTGACACTGTTCACGGCCGCTTCAACTCTGAAGTTTCCCACGATGAGAAACACCTCATCATCGACGGTAAAAAAATCCCTTACTTCTCTACCCGCAACCCGGCCGAATTGCCATGGGGCGAATTGGGCGTTGACTTGGTAATGGAATGTACCGGCGCGTTCACCAGCAAAGAGAAAGCCAAAATCCACTTGGAAAGCGGCGCGAAAAAAGTGCTGATTTCCGCTCCCTGCGGCGATGACGTTGACGCAACCATCGTTTACGGCGTAAACGACGACGTGATTACCGACGACATGACCGTTATCTCCAACGCGTCTTGTACCACCAACTGCCTGGCACCCGTGGCCAAAGTGTTGAACGAAAACATCGGCATCGTAAACGGCGTGATGACCACCATCCACGCGCTGACCAACGACCAAACCGTAACCGACGTACGCCACAAAGACCTGCGCCGTGCGCGTAGCGGCGTGGAAAACATGATTCCGACCAAAACCGGCGCTGCAAAAGCCGTCGGTTTGGTATTGCCAGACCTGAAAGGCAAACTCGACGGCCTCGCCATCCGCGTACCGACCGTCAACGTTTCCCTGGTTGACCTGAGCTTCCAAGCAGGCCGTGACACTTCCGCCGAAGAAATCAACGCGCTGATGAAAGCCGCTTCCGAAGAAGGCCGTCTGAAAGGCGTATTGGCCTACAATACCCTGCCACTGGTTTCTATGGACTTCAACCACACTACCCAAGCCAGCACATTTGACTCTACGCTGACCAAAGTAACCGCAGGCAAAATGGTTAAAGTGTTCGCATGGTACGACAACGAGTGGGGCTTCAGCTGCCAAATGCTGAACACCGCGCGCCGTATGTTCGGTTTGGAAGTACGTCCGTTCTAATCGGCTTCCAACACAAAGGCCGTCTGAAACATCTTTTCAGACGGCCTTTTGTATTTCCTTTAAAATATCGCATTCCCATTTATTTTCAGACGACCTCTTCATGTTTCCCAACGAATCCGCCCCCAATCTGCTGCAAGGCTTAAACCCCGAACAACTCTCCGCCGTAACCTGGCCGCCGCAATCCGCCCTCGTTTTGGCTGGCGCAGGCAGCGGCAAAACACGCGTACTGACCACGCGTATCGCATGGCTTTTGCAAAGCGGGCAAGCCAGCGTGCACAGCATTATGGCGGTAACGTTTACCAACAAAGCCGCCAAAGAAATGCAGACCCGTTTGGGCGCGATGATTCCCGTCAACGTCCGCGCCATGTGGCTCGGCACGTTCCACGGCCTCTGCCACCGCTTTCTACGCCTGCACCACCGCGACGCAGGCCTGCCCTCTTCCTTCCAAATCCTCGACAGCGGCGACCAGCTTTCCCTCAGCAAACGCCTGCTCAAAAGCCTCAACATCGCCGAAGAAATCATCGCGCCGCGTTCGCTGCAAGGCTTTATCAACGCGCAAAAAGAATCCGGTTTGCGCGCTTCCGTGTTGAGCGCGCCCGACCCGCACACAAGCCGCATGATCGAATGCTACGCCGAATACGACAAAATCTGCCAACGCGAAGGCGTGGTTGATTTTGCCGAACTCATGCTCCGCAGCTACGAAATGCTGCAAAGCAACGAAATCCTGCGCCAGCACTACCAAAACCGCTTCAACCACATTCTCGTCGACGAATTCCAAGACACCAACAAGCTGCAATACGCGTGGCTGAAACTGATTGCCGGCAACCACGCCGCCGTCTTTGCCGTCGGCGACGACGACCAAAGCATCTACCGATTCCGCGGCGCAAACGTCGGCAACATGACCGCGCTGATGGAAGAATTCCACATCGACGCACCCGTCAAACTCGAACAAAACTACCGCTCCGTCGGTAACATCCTCGCCGCCGCCAACGCCGTCATCGAAAACAACGACGAACGCCTCGGCAAAAACCTGCGCACCGATGCCGAAGCAGGCGACAAAATCCGCTACTACTCCGCCTTTACCGACCTCGAAGAAGCCCAATTCATCGTGGACGAAACCAAAGCCCTCGAACGCGAAGGCTGGGATTTGGACGAAATCGCCGTCCTCTACCGCAGCAACGCCCAATCGCGCGTTATCGAACAAAGCCTGTTCCGCAGCGGCATACCCTACAAAATCTACGGCGGCCTGCGCTTTTACGAACGCCAAGAAATCAAACACGCCCTCGCCTACCTACGCCTCGCCGTCAATCCCGACGACGACAACGCCCTCTTGCGCGTCATTAACTTCCCACCGCGCGGCATCGGCGCACGCACCATCGAAAACCTTCAGACGGCCTCAAACGAACAAGGCATCACCCTCTGGCAGGCAGCCTGCAACGCCGGCGCAAAAGCCACCAAAGTCGCCGCCTTCGTCCGCCTCATTGAAGCCCTGCGCAACCAAGTCGGACAAATGCCCCTGTCCGAAATCATCGTCGGCATCCTCAAAGACAGCGGCCTGACCGAACACTACCGAACCCAAAAAGGCGACAACCAAGACCGCCTCGACAACCTCGACGAACTCGTCAACGCCGCCATCGAGTTCAAACCCGAAGACAGCAACTTTGAAACCCTGCCCGAAAACATTTCAGATGACCCCGCCTTCCCCATCCTCGCCTTCCTCAGCAACGCCGCCCTCGAATCCGGCGAAAACCAAGCAGGCGCAGGCGAAAAAGCCGTCCAACTGATGACCGTCCACGCCTCCAAAGGCTTGGAATTCAACGCCGTCTTCCTCACCGGCATGGAAGAAGGCCGCTTCCCCAGCGAAATGAGCCTTGCCGAACGCGGCGGCCTCGAAGAAGAACGCCGCCTCATGTACGTCGCCATCACCCGCGCCCGCAAACGCCTCTACATCACCATGGCGCAACAACGCATGCTGCACGGACAAACCCAATTCGGCATCGTCTCCCGCTTCGTCGAAGAAATCCCGCCCGAAGTATTGCACTACCTGTCGGTCAAAAAGCCCGCCTACGACAGCTACGGCAACACACGCCAAACCGCCGCGCCCAAAGACAAAATCATCGACGACTACAAACATCCCCAAACCTACGCAGGCTTCCGCATCGGCCAAAACGGCCGCCACGCCAAATTCGGCACCGGCGTCATCATCGATGCCGTGGACAAAGGCGAATCCGCCCGCCTGACCATCAATTTCGGTAAACAGGGCGTGAAAGAGCTGGATACCAAGTTTGCGAAATTGGAAGAGATGTAGAAATTAGCTTGGAATGATAAAGGCCGTCTGAAAATTTTTCAGACGGCCTTTTATTAACATCTACCCATCAAGCCGAAAAAGCCTTATATGCCATTGAAACGATAATCAGCAAAACCGTTACGACCAAAACCTTACGAATAACTTCCCCGTTTGAATTGATAGCATGGAGGCTGCCAAAATGGTTGCCCAACAAATTTGCCAAAATCATCGGGATTCCGATTAGGAACGCCATTTTCCCTGCTATCAAGAAGGCAACAAATGCCCCGATGTTAGAAGCAAAATTGAAAATCTTGGAAGTAGCCGAAGCCTGCAACAACGACAATTTGTTAATGACAAACAAAGCAATGATGAAAATACTACCTGTACCCGGGCCAAAAAAACCGTCATAAAAACCAACAATCAGACAAGTTAAAAATACGGCGATAACGGATTTTTTTATCTCGCCACGCTCGTCTTCTTTTTTCAGCAAAACACCTTTAAACAAAGTTGCCAGCAAACCTATGGGCAAAAACGCAAGAATAATGTAATTGATGGTTTCCACCGGAAGAATCAAAATGACTTTTGCACCGACAAATGCCCCAATTAAAGCCGCAACAATGCCAACCGGCACAATATGCCATACAATCGAACTGCTCTTCATAAAATTTTTAATCGCAGCCACCGTACCGATGGTACTCACCAATTTTTCCTGTGCCAACGCGACCTGAGGCGGTAAACCTACCATCAAAAATGCGGGAATCAAAATCAGCCCGGCTCCGCCCGCAATAGCATCGACATAGCCCGCAATCAAAGACGCGGCAACCAGCAGGAAAAGGCCGAGATAAAAATAATCGGCAATAATACTGCCGGGAATAAATAATTGTTCCATGGATTATTTCCTCTTGATTAAATTCTTTGTTATTAAAAGTTATTAACTGCTCAATACATCGCCCTTCTTCGTCAAAACATATTGATAAACTTCTTCTACCGTAGCCTCGTCATAGCTTTTGCCAAAGCGTTTTTTGTAGCCCAGTTCGTATAGTTTCACATGATGCCCTTCCGGGATTTCAACGCCTACATTTTCCAAACACGATTTGGCACAATGCAGATGACAGCCGTCAATAACCAACATCGGCCGTCCGGACTGCGCTTTGCGTACCAACGGCGCGACTTTGCCGCCCACGCCGGAAATGCACGACATTTCAAATTCTCCGGCATGGTCGAGCGCCACGGCTGTGTTGTTGGCCAGCTGCGCCACATCCGAACATCCGGAACAAGAATAAATTAAGGGAAGCTCATTGCGGTTAGGCATTTTCTATTTCCTTCGGTAGCGGTTTTTATCTTTATATGTCCGCCCATGGGCAGTCTGTCGGGCGCATCATGCGCGGCATGCGGATATTCGGGTTGCACCCGTTTTCTTTTTTCAGACGGCCTACGGCTTATCCATTTACATATTAAAAGCCATCATAACTCAATACGATTAGACATGCCAGGACAAAGCAGATGTTACCTTCTAAAAAATAAAGGCCGTCTGAAAACAGATAACGCTGCTTTTTTCAGACGGCCTTTTGTCTAAAATACCCATTATTTATTAATAAGATTAATAATTCATCTAGCAATTAATCCATCAGAGATTAACGAAAAATTTTATATCCATATTGGATTATTTGTTCTGAATCACACAAATAAAAGATATGCTTATCTGATAGACGTTCTCTGCTAGGATGCGGGCAAGCCTTCAACGGTGAGATTTTTATTTATTCTTACAACGGAGATTCTCTAATAAAAATGAAACTATTGTTTTCAGCTTTAGCCTTGTCCGCGTTTATGATGGATGCTCAGGCACACGTAACTATTCGCAATTACGCCAACGGTGTGGACAGTATTGCAGGAAAATCAGACCATTTCCGCCTGAATGTGCCTACCAATCGCGGAAAAGCGGTGACTAAAGTGAAAATGGTTGTTACTGAAGGCGTTAAATTGTTGTTTGTCCATCCTATGCCGGGTTGGACTTATACGACCGAGAAAAATGCTGAGGGCAATATCGCCAGCATTATTTACAAAGGCCGCATGGAAGCGAGCGAATTTACTGCGTTCCCTTTTATTGCGCTCAATCCTAAAGGCGATGTTTCCGTTAAATACAAAGCATACATCACCTACGAAGATGGTGTTGTAGTGCCTTTCGACGGTTCGGAAGAAGCAAAAGGTTATCAGCCTACAATTCACCTGAAATAATTGGTTAGGGATGTTTGCCCTAATGCCCATAGGTCCAATCAAGACATAAAAAGCCCTTAAACGTTGATTAAGCCATTGATAAATTAGGTTTAATATCGTTTAAGGGCTGTAGCTTCACTGTCAGTTATCGATTAGGTAAACTGCGGCAATGAGTACATACAACTTCCCACTGACCATTGCGGTAGCGGTCATATTGTCGAACACGTACTGGTTTTAAACTAGTACAGTTACAGTTGCAGGTCATATATTTAACCTTTCCTTGTTAAAGGCACGCCACATTTCCAAACTTTTACAACCGTTTTGGAGTGTAAAAAATTTGCGCTCTCAACTGTATAGTTAGATAATCATCGGATTGTCAATCAAGTGTATTATCTCTATACACGCTGGTTAGTGTAAAGTTGCACATTCAAACCACTAACTATATACGGCTTGGGATGTTAGCAGCATTCCAAGTCGTTTTTCTTTTTTAAAATTTCAAACTCAACTGCTCTGGGATATAATTAATCCCCATTTTTCTCAAAATACATTTTGCAAACTCATCAGCTTGCCATTCGGAATCTTCCTGCTTCGTAGGTAATGTATCACTGTGATGAAGCATCGCTTTATGACCTAATAGTAGGTGTCCTAACTCATGAAAGAAAATAAAAATAGCCTCATCTTCGCCAAGGCAAATACGCGAATAGAGGCTATTGGGCAGTAGAATAGTGCCGTTATTACACATAGCATTGGTAATATCCAGCCACTCATCATCCGCCACAATATCAATTACAATGCCGTACTCTTCCAGCATCTCCATAAACGTATCCATTTTTTTACGGGTACGCTTATCCACTCCCAAAAACTTGGCAGCTTCATTTGCAAAAAAATCAATTGTATCTTCACTTAATATTTCCACGCGCACACCACGCATTAAATAATTAATTGGTTGCATCATTATTTTCTTTCAATGATTATCTCTGATGAATACTTCTTAACAATTCAGCAAATCGCTCCAATTGTTCTTTGCTAAAATCCGAACTAGCAAAACCAGCTACCAACATTTGCTGTTGTAAACTTAAGCCACTTAACGATACATTTTCATTAGAAACCATCGCTTTTTGCTTCAAATCATGAACTGGATAGCCTAAACTTTGGAAAAAATCTTCAATTTTTTCTACAAAATCCATTGGTACTTTACTGCGACCAGTTTCAATAGCACTTAAGAAAGCGGGAGAAGTACCTAATGTATCAGCCATTGTTTTTAACGTCTGTTTAGTTTGACGACGAGCCGCCCGAACGGTCTCGCCAAATGTAGTCAGTCCCATTGTTCAAGCTCCTTTTCTTATATTTGCAGTACATATTGCATTTGACTCGGAACAATAATATCAAATTACAAAGCATAATTCAAGCATTTTAGTTGAAAAGTTGAATTCTATTAAAATCAGTGTGATAAATACAACAAGAGACGCCCCCTAAATTCCTAATAAGACATTTAAGGATAATTTTGCAAAGGAAAAGACCGTCTGAAAACTAAATCGGTTTTCAGACGGCCTTTTTATTTGAAGTTAATGATTAGGCTTTAGGTTCGCCATCATTCTCTGCTTTGGGCGGAACGGGGGCAAACCAGCCGACCAGAAGCAGCAGCAGGCCGACGATGATGAAGGAGGCAATGCGCTCGATACCGCCGCTGTTGGAAAGCTCGATCAGGAAGAGTTTGACGACCACGATGCCCATCAGAGTCGCGCCTGTCATCCAGTAGGAGCGCTGTTTGCGGCGGTTGCCAAGTACCATCAAGATGATGGCTGTTACCGCCCAAACGACGGAGAGGCTGGCTTGCAGGCCGAAGGATTGGAGCATGATGTCAAGACGCCAAGTAATGCCGTCGTAGAAATGCCATACGCGCATCACGCCTGCGCTGATCAGCATAAATGCCAAGGCGGCGACAGTGGTCGCTGTGGTACGGCGAAGCTCGGGCGGTAAGGCTTCAGGCAGGGATTTCAGGGCAAACCAAAGCATACCGGCGCTGGCGAGTTCCACCGGATTGAGCACGGGAATATACGGCAACGGCGAAGGTTGGAACGGCGTGGAAAAGTTGGTCCACAGCATCCAACAAGCAGCGGCAAGGGCGCACAACGGCATAGCAAAATGCTGATAAATGGCTTGATGCCGTCTGAAAAATTCGCGTTGGCGTTGCGTATGGAAAACAATCCACATCGCCAGCGGCACGACAAACCATGAGAGCTGCGCCCAAACGCCGGAGAGGAGGCCGCCGACATACAGCGCCGTCCAAAGCGTCCAAAGTACGCCGAGTATCGTGATATCGAGTTTGTGCAACCAAGCCAGATCATGGCGCGAATAGTTGTTCAGAATGATGAAGTTCAACACGGTGGCAGCCACAAGCGGTAAGGCTGCGGCGGCTGTCACCGCATGCTCGGTATGGTAGGAGAGGAAATGCAGGCCAAACAATGGCAAGAATGCCAAATTGGTTTGCAGAAGCTCTTCCCATTTCAGACGTTTGGCAAACAGCAGCAGGCCGGCAAATATCGGCCACAGCCACAACTGGGTAAACAGGGTTTCCTCGCCTGTCCATTGCATATAAAGGGCGTAGCTGCCTGTTGCCAACGCAGTAAGCAGGATGATCCAGCCTGCAACCTGCGCAAAGTAAACCTCGGTTCCTTCCGACTTTTCGCTTGCAACCGGCACGCGCGGATATTGCAGCGCGTAGGCAGCCGCAAACAGCAAAGGCGTAGCGGCAATAAGGTACAGATGGGTCAGGAAGCCTTTGGATTCATAAATGATGCTGCTTTGCAACAACAGGGCGAACAATACATTGCCCAAGACAAAAGTGATAAACACATTCGGCTCGTGTTTGCGCCGGCAGAATGCCCACGCTGCCGCCAAAGCAGAAAGAGCGACAATGCTGCCGCGGTCGGCCAAGAAGAGCAAAGGCAAAATAGAGATGTACAGCAAGGCGGCAGACAACACGGCCGTCTGAACGGATTTTTCCCATTGCGCCGAACCTTCGCGACGCGAAAAATACCACAGTAAATAAATCGCCGCTCCGCCAAGCAACACAACAACCGTCGTAAACCACTGCCCTTCCAGAACGGTATCGGTGCCGAAGCTCTGATAATTGCCCAGCTGAATCAATGCCGCCAAGAGATAAACAATCAGCGCACCCAAACGGATATGCGGACGCTGTTGGCGCAGACCGAAGAAATAAACCAGTGCGGATTCGGCACTCCACAAAATGGCCGTATTGCTCGGTTCAAAATAAAGCGGAACAGCAATCGTGAGGAACAACACCGCCAACGCAAAAAACGCCTGACGCAAAATATACAGCCCCTGCTGACGTTTCAGCAGCAGCGCCGCCAATCCGTACACAGCAGCAAAACCCAATGCGGAAAGCGCATCCGCAGACGGCCAATGCTCCACCATGCGGTATTGCAGGCCGAACGCCGCCGCCATCGTGCCAAACAATAAAGTATGGTCGAGGACATGAACGCGCAGGCCGTGTGTATAAATGCTGTTGCCTATCTCCTCCAAAGTCGCATTGTCGGCAATCGGCGTAACGCTGTCTTCGCTGTTTTCCGTCAGCTTACGGCGTGCGAACAGATAAGCGATAAAGGTATAGAGCAGCCAGTGGTAAATCAGGAAAGGCTCGGTAGTAGCGAAATGTTGCGGCGTATAACTTCGCATGCCCCACAGCGCGGCAATGGCAAAAGTAGCGGCAAAACCCGTCAGGTTCAGCGGCCGCCATGCCTTAAACCACGCAATCGCCGCCACACCGCCATTGAGCAGGGCGAGATAAGAAAACAGTACCAAATAATTGCCGCTGCCGTCTGAAGTCAGCAAAGGCGCGGCCATACCGCCGATTACAGCAACCTGCGCCATAATCTGCGCATTCTGCCTTACCGCCAGCCACGCCATCAGCACAACCATCGCCACCATCAACCCGAACACGACCGACACAGGCAGCAGCGGATGTAGTTTCAACGCCGCCAACGCCGTCAAATACATCACCGCCACGCCGAAACCCTGCAACACCAAGCCATATTCACGCTTACGGCTTTGCAGCTTCCAGCCGCCGACTACCGCCGCCAAACCAGCGCCTGCCACAGTCAGATAACGCAGCTCCACCGGCACATGAACCCGCTCGGAGGCATAGCGCAACAAAAACGCCAAACCGAGGAACAACACCACAATACCGGTTTTCAATAGCGGGTTGCCACGCAAGAACCAAGCAACAATCGGATTGTCGGAGAACTTGTACCCGCCATCCTCCGCTTGATTTTTATGGATAACAAATTGACGCGATGGTGCTTCTTCGCTTTCAGATGGCATTGAAGCAATAACAGCCTCTTCCTTAGGCAGCTCTTCTTGTTCAGCAGCAACCGCCTCGATAACTTCCGATTCCACAACAGGCTCAGGCGAAGCAGAAGCCTTGGCAGAAACAGGATCAATAGGTATAGAAAAAGAAGGAGCAAACGCCTCTTCAATCTTCTGCTTAACAGGCGCAGCTTCCGCTTCAGACTCAACCCGAACATGAAGCGGCTCAGAGGCCGTCTGAATATCGGCAACAGGTAAAGCCTCAAGCCCATGCCCTACCTTCACCTCATCACGGACAGCCTCATGCTCCAACACCGACAAACGCTGTTTCAGCAGCTCGATTTCCTGCTCCAGCTTTTGCATCCTGTCGCCTGCCGTAGCAGATTCAGCCAAACGCTCTTCTTGGCGTTGTTTGGCGATTGACCAAGCAACCAGCCAAAACAACGACCCAATAATCACGCCGGTAAACATCTCATCAGCAAAATAGCCGATAATAATAGGAATAAGCAGGCCGAAAAACTGCATGAAACACCTGTTTGATAACAATAAGAATATGCAGATTGTAACACCGGCAACATTATTCATGAAAAAAAGAGACAAAAGGCCGAGAATAAAAGCATACGGCGAATAGAATATAGAGAATCGGCATAGAAAAAGGCCGTCTGAAAATGTTTAGGGATTTTCAGACGGCCTCTGCCTATTTCAGCAACCCAACGCAAGTCATGAAAAGAAACGCATTGGGTCTTGTTTCAAACTACGGCTTACCTTCCCGACAATACCGCTGCACCTGCTTTTGCGACGCTTTCGTCTTCATCGACCGAGCCACCGCTCACGCCGACGCTACCGACGATAACGCCGTTTTTATCTACTAACAGCACACCGCCGGGAAAAATCACCAAACCGTCGTTGGTCACCTCAATACCGTAAAGCTCGCCGCCCGGCTGCGAAGCCTTGCCCAAATCGCGGGTGGACATATTGAAATAGCGTGCCGTTTTCGCCTTTTTCTGCGCAATATCAATGCTGCCGATAAACGCATCGTCCATACGCGTAAACGCCTTTAAATTACCGCCCGCGTCCATGACCGCGATATTCATCGGCACCTTGATTTCACGCGCCTTTTTCATCGAAGCCTGCACCACCGCCTGCGCCTGAGCCGTCGTCAAATCGCCCAGCAGCGTTTTGGTCAAACCCGCCGAAAACGCCGGCGCACCCAATGCCAAAGTACACAACAATGCAACTGATTTTATGCTGCGCATAACTGTCTCCTTGTATTGAATCCATGAAAGGTACTGCACTTTTGATTGTATGCCTGTCGTCGGGAAGAATAAAGGTCGTCTGAAAACCATAAGATAGGTTTTCAGACGACCTCGGATGAGTTCAGTAATTTGAAATAATCTTTCTCAATATCTTGAATTAAATCAAATATTTTTTCAAACCCTGTAAAATCGAAATCAGTTTTATGATTTGAAATATATTTTGAAAACTCCATTTTTGATATCAAAGAATTATTCCAGCATACATTTTCATTTTTTATACCACCAACTTTGATTTGTTCACCCTTGCATCTAATTAAATTCTCGATGCAAATTTTATTTTTTTTATAGTCTTCCTTTCCATTATAAGGCTTAAGCAATAACACATAAATGTTTCTAGCTACATGGCAATATTGTCTGCCATTACTAAATTTCTCTATAATTTTAGGACAGCCATCTAAGCCTTGGTCATAATCTAATATAAATATAGCAGGAAAATTACTATTAGTTTTAAATTGATTTAGGTTTAAAAAATTATTATTTTCTATATTTTTACAAAAAGATTCTATAGTAGGAACACCTCCCTTAAGCCCTAATTTTTTTAGACTAATATTTGTTTTTTGAAGAGATAATTTATCTTTTAAGTTAAATCTTTCAGCAGCAATTTGGAAGTATATTGAATCTGTTACTCCCTCAGTAAATATCTTTGTCTTATCTAAAGAATTAAAGTATTTATAAAATAAAACATTTCTTAGAAGCTTAGTTTGATGATCCGCTTCTGAATAGGAAGATTTTCCTTTATGCCATTTGTTACTTATTATGTCTATAATGTCATTTCTATTTCTCTCTTTAAGTTTTTCCCTTTCCTTCTGATCTAATTTAATATCAGTGGTAGGCCTATGATACTTTGCATATATAGCATGATTTAGCCTTCCAATTAATTGATTTAGTGTGCCGTTAGTTTGTATCCCATTTTTCTCAATATAGAATTGACCTCTTTTTAACAATGAGTCAACCATTGCCCTGTTTTGTTTTTTATATGAAGATAGAGCATTAGTATGGATATTAACAACTATTCCTGTAACTAATTGCCTAAATGGAATAGTTGTATATCTAGTTTTTTTAGGATTAATTAGAAATCCAGTTTTTAAAATAACTTTTTCTAGAATCTTGCCTGCTACCCAAATTTTCTGTGAATCATCCCAATAAACTAACTTCTCAGGTAAAGGACTATTTGAAGAAAAACTTATATCATCAGCATATCTCGTATAGGTCAATCTATATTTTTTAGCAATTTGCGTAAGCCTAACATCAAGCAGATTACCAATTAAAGTCGCTAAAATAGGTGATAGGGGAGAGCCTTGAGGTAATTTACCTTCATAAACAGAAAGTTTAGCAATAATACTTGCTCCTTTTTCCGTCATGGAGAAATATTTATCATTAATTAAAAAATTCCTAATTCGACCATAATGAATAGAGCCAAAAAAATCAGAAATATCTATATTTAATAAAAATTTCTTTTTTTGATGGTGTCTCGCATTAGAAATTATAGATTTATTTTTTTCAAAAGCATGATTGCATCTTAGGTAGTGATGATTCTGTTTTTGAATATCTAAAATACTTTGCAAGAATACACTAGAGAATTGTTTTTGTAGAAATTTTAATGATTTTTTTGGTGCATGGATAGTTCTTAGATCTCCATTTGATTTTAAAATTTGAAATGAATCATATTTTTTATGGTCTGGTAAACCATAAACAATGTGACCAAACTGTTTGGCTGACAACCCTAAGTTAAATTCCCTAATAAAGTCAGATATAGAGTTGCATTTTTTTAGTTTTTCAAGATAAAGAATCATAATTTATGAATATAAATTAAGGCGTATAAATATGAAACGGCTACAAACACTCTTTGGTAAAAACAATACTACTGCTCATAAACAATAGAATCGAGTATGGAACAGGGATACATGAAGCCCTGACATTGTTTATAGTCACCCCGAAACAAGGGCAAAACATCTGTTTGTAGCCGCATATTTATGTTAATGCATTTTTGCATTAATGTGAATCCTAATCTCAATGCGCTTCTTCCCAATTCATCCCCACGCCAACCTCGGCCACCAGCGGCACGTTCAACATTCCTTCGTCCACTTTCGCCATAATCTGCGGCAGTTTTTCTTTGACCAAATCCAGCTCGGCTTCAGGTACTTCCAACACCAGTTCGTCATGCACCTGCATAATCAGCTTGCTCTTCAGTTCATCTGAAGCCAGCCAGCGGGATACGTCTATCATGGCGCGTTTGATGAGGTCGGACGCGGTGCCCTGCATGGGGGCGTTGATGGCGGCGCGTTCGGCTCCGGCGCGGGCGTTGGCGTTTTTGTTGCGGATGTCAGACAGGTAGAGGCGGCGGCCGAACAGGGTTTCGACGAAGCCTTGGGCGGCGGCTTGTTCTTTGGTGCGCTGCATGTATTCGGCGACGCCGGGATAGCGGGCAAAGTAGCGGTCGATAAAGTTTTTGGCGGAGATGTTGTCGATGCCCAATGACTTGGCGAGGCCGTATTGGCCCATGCCGTAAATGAGGCCGAAGTTGATGGTTTTGGCGTAGCGGCGTTGTTCGGACGAGACGTTTTCAGGGGCAATGCCGAACACTTCGGCGGCGGTGCGGCGGTGTACGTCTTCGCCGTTTTGAAACGCGGCGATGAGGGTTTTGTCGCCGGAGAGGTGCGCCATGATGCGCAGCTCGATTTGGGAATAGTCGGCGGAAACGATGACGCTGCCTTGCGGTGCGGTGAAGGCGCGGCGCACGCGGCGGCCTTCGGCGGTGCGGATGGGGATGTTTTGCAGGTTGGGGTTGTTGCTGGCGAGGCGGCCGGTAATGGCGACGGCTTGAGCGTAGGTGGTATGCACGCGACCGTCTTTGGGCGAAATCATTTCGGGCAGTTTGTCGGTGTAAGTGGATTTGAGTTTTGCCAGGCTGCGGTTTTGCAGGATGATTTTGGGCAATGGATAATCGGGCGCGAGCTGTTCGAGCACGGCTTCGTTGGTGGAAATGCCGCCTTTGGCAGTTTTTTTCAGTCCTTTGGTGGGGATGCCCATTTTGTCGAACAGGATTTCTTGAAGCTGTTTGGGCGAGTTGAGGTTGAACGGCTGGCCTGCGGCGGCGTAGGCTTCTTGTTCGAGCTTCATCAGTTCGGCGCCGAGTTCTGCGCTTTGGCGGGCGAGTTCGGCGCGGTCGATTTGCACGCCATTGCGTTCCATTTCAAACAATACTTGCGCAACGGGCAGCTCCATTTTTTCATACATTTCAAGCTGTTTGGCGTCCATTTGAGCACGCAGGTGCGCTTCGAGGCGCAGGGCGAAATCGGCGTCTTGGGCGGCGTATTCGGTCGCCTGCCCGATGGCGACATCGGCAAAACTGATTTGCTTCGCGCCTTTGCCGCACAGCGATTCATAGGTAATGGTTTCCAAGCCCAACCAGCGTTCGGACAATTCGTCCAAACCGTGTCCGAGATGGCTCTCGATGATGTAGGAAGCGAGCATGGCGTCGCCGGCAATGCCATTCAGGGCGATGCCGTAGTTGGCGAAAACGTGTTGGTCGTATTTGAGGTTTTGCCCGATTTTTTTCAGGGCAGGATTTTCCAAATGCGGTTTCAGACGGCCTAATACTTCTTGCAAATCAAGTTG